>ENA-UPTF01000725-UPTF01000725.1-marine-metagenome-genome-assembly--contig:-NODE-725-length-22330-cov-6.326787_pt1 | contig 22330 bp, 21 predicted proteins | sample MGYA00238166_ERZ767019 | MGnify/ENA primary metagenome ERZ767019 (study PRJEB28930, sample SAMN06266391) | marine metagenome | isolation source: Sea water from 250 m depth | place: Atlantic Ocean | study... | reverse complement strand
AAACCTGAAAGTTTATTGGAAAGAATTATTCTTTCTTCTTCAAACGAAGGCAATTTAGTTTTAGATCCTTTTAGCGGTAGCGGAACAACAGGTGTAGTTTGTAGAAGACATAATAGAAACTATATTGGCATAGATTTGGATAAAGAATATCTTGACGTTTCTATAAAGAGAATTCAAGATGAAGATAACTTATTTAATAAATAATTTGCGCATAATATATATTATGTATAATTGATGAGATGAATAAAAATAGACTAGTAAAACAAACAAGATGTGCCCTATTACTCTACATTGTAGCAATATTTGTAGCAATGCCCCTTTATGCTGGCGGAACCTATGCTATTAAAGATATTGCTACCTTCTATAATTTCTGTACTAATTTTCTAAGCGATCTTGGAAGAACTACTAGTCATTCTGGTGATTTAAACTTCTTTTCTAGTTTTTTATTTAATAATGCTATGGTTATTTTCGGAATCTTTTATGGTCGATTTATATACCATATGACAAATTATCTTAATGATATAGATCAAAATATAGCTTCTTTGGCCAAAATTGCATCAATAATCGCCTGTTTTTCTACAATTGGGGTTGCATTAACCCCCGCAGATGTTGATTCCTTATATCTTGCTCATATCCTGTTTGCTAACAATATTTTCTATTTTGGGTGTTTTGGGACTGCTCTTTTTGGATATTTATTTCTGAAATCAAATGCAATTGATAATAAATATGGTTGGATACTACTATTTTATTCCTTTGCTACCATTGGTTACATCTGTGTAATGTGGTATGGTCCAAAACCATTCTTCGTATTAGCCGATGGATCAATATCACCATCAGCCCATGGAGTAATGGTGCAAGCCTCTGCACAAAAGATCATCTTCTTAATTGGATTCTTCTCGAATTGGATGACGGTTAAAGCAATAGGTTTACTTGACAACAAAGTTTAGTAATCTATTCGGCACATAGATTGTTTTTACAATAGATCCTTTTGAAGTATAATTTTCTACTTTTTCAAGCGCTAATGCTGCATTTACAGCAGTCGTTTCATCAGAATCTTTTGCTAAAGTAATATTTGCCCTTAATTTACCATTTACTTGTACCACAACTGTTACTTCATCGGTCTGAGTTAGTTGTTCATCGTAATCAGGCCAATTTTCGTATGCAAGAGAGTCTTTATTGCCTAACAATGACCAGAATTCTTCCGAAAGATGTGGCATAAATGGTGATGATACTTTAACAAGATCTACGATTAAATCTCTTGAAATCTTGTTACATTTTTGTAGATGATTGCAATAAATCATTAGTTGAGAAACTGCAGTATTAAAGTGAAGATTTTCAATATCATCCCCCACTTTTTTAATGGTAGTATGATGGAGATGTAATGTTTCTTTGTCTGGAGTAATATCTTCTGCTATTTTTGAGGACAACTTCCCTTCTTCATCGACAATAATAGCCCATAATTTGTTGACAAATCTGTAACATCCTTGTAATCCTTTAGTATTCCACGGTTTTGATTTATTGAGTGGTCCCATAAACATTTCATATAATCGCATTGAATCAGCACCGTATTCATCGATAATATCATCAGGATTAACAACATTCCCTCTTGATTTACTCATTTTGGCTCCATCATCTCCTAGAATCATTCCCTGATTATATAATTTTTTAAAGGGTTCTTTTGTTGATACAAGACCTAAATCGTGTAATACATGGTGCCAAAATCTTGAATATAATAAATGCAGTACAGCATGTTCTTGTCCTCCAATATATAAATCAACTGGCATCCAGTATTTTTCTTTCTTTTTAGACCATGAATTATCTCTATTTAATGGGTCAGTAAAACGCAAATAATACCAACAGGAACCAGCCCATTGAGGCATCGTATTTGTCTCTCTAAGTCCAACAATATTACCCGATGAATCTTTTACTTCAACCCAACTTTTGATAGTAGAAAGTGGAGATTTTCCATCATCTGATGGTTTGTAATTTTCTACTTCCGGCAACATAACAGGGAGATCTTCTTCTTTAACCGTTTCTGATCCGTCATCTGTATGAATAATTGGAAAAGGTTCTCCCCAATAACGTTGTCTAGAAAACAACCAATCTCTTAGCTTATAATTGACTGCTCCAGTACCTAATTCTTTTTTTTCAATATATTGAATTGTTTTCTTGATAGCTTTTTCAACTGTTAATCCATCAATTGAGAGTGTATCTGGGTGTGAAGAATTCACAATTATAGCATCTCCTTTGTCTATAAAAGCTGCTTTTGTGACGTCTCCCCCCTTCACCACTTCTTTGATTGGTAAATCATATTTTTTTGCAAACTCCCAATCACGCTCATCGTGTCCAGGAACTGCCATAATTGCTCCTGTGCCATAACTAATAAGTACATAGTCAGCAACCCAGATTTCCATTTCTTCTTTGCTGAGAGGATTAATCGCATAGGATCCTGTAAAAATACCTGTTTTATCTTTATTAATTTCTGTTCTATCAAAGTCAGATTTTTTCTGTGTCTCTTTGATATATTTTTCTACTGCTTTTTTTTGCTTTTCTGTGACAATTGTATCAACAAGTGGGTGTTCTGGTGCTATGACCATATATGTTGCCCCAAATAACGTATCTGACCTGGTTGTATACACTTTAATAGGTTCTTCTGAAGAATCTTTGATAGAAAAGTTGATTTCTACTCCTTCGGATTTTCCAATCCAATTTTTCTGGAGTTCTTTAATATTTTCTGGCCAATCTAAATCTTCAAGCCCATTTAATAAAGATTCAGCGTATTTAGTAATTTTTAATACCCATTGCTTCATTGGAGTTCGATAGACAGGATGTCCTCCAATATCTGATTTCCCATCTACTACTTCTTCGTTTGCAAGTACAGCACGTAGTTCTGGACACCAATTAACCGCTACTTCTTCTTGGTAGGCAAGTCCTTGGTTATATAATTGAAGAAAAATCCATTGGGTCCACTTATAATATTCTGGGTCAGTAGTATTAATCTCTTTGGACCAATCATAAGAAAATCCAAGTTGATTAATTTGTCGTTTAAAATTTTGAATATTTTGTGAAGTAGTAACACTAGGGTGAGTTCCTGTTTTAATTGCATATTGTTCTGCTGGAAGCCCAAATGCATCCCATCCCATAGGATGCAATACATTAAATCCTTTCATACGTTTAAATCGTGCAATAATGTCGGTTGCAACATAGCCAAGAGCATGCCCTACATGTAATCCTGAACCGGATGGATAAGGAAACATATCTAAAACGTAGTATTTTGGCTTATTATCTTCTGAGGTTAAAAAAGTATTATTATTTGTCCAATATTCCTGCCATTTTGGTTCAATTTTTTTATGATTGTAACTCAAAATTAATAGAAGCTTTCAACTTGTTTTATCCAATCTAAAATAATAGCATTTATCTCAACGGGCCTTGTATCATCTGTATTCCATCCACTGCCTCCTCCTCCACTTTCAAATCCGCTTGAGAAAGAACTGGTCATTGGTCCAGATACCTCATCATCTTGAAGAATTGAATTCGTATAGAATTTTGCAAATACTTTTTTGGTTTTTGGATCTCGAAACAAGATATATGATTTCTTTGGATCAGCGGTATCTCCATAGTATGGATCAAAATTAAAATCTTCAAATAGAATTTCTATTTCTACATTCCCGTCAGTATCTGGAGGTAAAATTTCAAAACCAATTTTTACCAACTCTGATTGAAGAGCTTGAATATGTTGTACCATAAATGGGTCTTGAATGTAATCGTTAATGAATTCTTCAACCTTGTTATTGTCACTTAGTTTGACTTTCTTTCTTCTAAATTGTCCTTGTAAATCTGATGTAAAGACAATCAATAATACAAACGCCAATAAATATGTGAATCTTTCTAATTTCATTTTGGTCTCCTATGTTCTATATCGCGCAACCGTTTATTCCCCTCTTTTTATAATAATCTTGATGATAATCTTCTGCATCATAAAAATCATTCACCGGTTCGACTTCTGTTACTATTTTTGTTCTAAATTTACCGGATTCATTTACTGCATTGATTATCTTTTCAGCCAATTTTTTTTCATTATCATTGCCATAAAATATAGCAGATCGATATTGGGTTCCAATGTCTGGCCCTTGTCTATTAGGTGTCGTTGGATCGTGTAATTCAAAAAAAGTATTTAGAAGATTCTCGTATGATATAACGTTTGCATCATACACAACCTTAACAGCTTCTGCATGTCCTGTAATCCCAGTACACACAACTTCATAAGAAGGATTCTTTGCATTCCCTCCTGTATACCCCACCGTTGTAGAAACTACTCCTTCAAGTGATTGGAAAGTAGATTCTACTCCCCAAAAACATCCTGCAGCAAAAAATGCGTTATTATGATCTTTACTTTCTTGTGCCATAACTATGCTAAATAAGCTAATTGAAAATAATGAAAAATTATATAAAGTACTATTTCTTGTAATCATAATATATCCACGCTCCAATTAATCCCATAGGGATTGATATTATTACACCAATAACAGGAATCAGAATGGATGCAAAAGAAATTCCTACTCCTACTAATAGTGAATTCAATATCCTCATTGAGAATCATCATTATCTGATTCACTATAATTAAATTCAACCCGGATCCAATCTAAAGACGTATTACCTGCGTAATCGCTTACCCATGCTTTAACAATAAAACTATTCTCAGTAGTAGCACCACAGTTAGAACTACAAAAACTTGTTGAATCAAATGCATAATTAGTTTGAAATGTTGTGATAAGAGAATCTGTGCTCATATCATTGCTAAGAAAGATTTCAATCCCATCAATTTCCAAGAAAACAGCTAATATTGCAAGATCATCGCTTGCAGTGATATCAAAATCAATTGTTTGTCCTGTCACATAGATTGAATCTGTTACAGGTTGATTAATGGTAATAGTTGGAACTTCCATATCTATATCAGTTATTGGAAGCGATACACTTACTTGTTCATCTACATCACAAGATAATATAAACAAAAATACGAGTCCTAGTATTTTTCTCATCTTGCTGTCCTTGGTTGGTTAAAGCCTAATGAAAGAACTGATGCTACAATTAATGCTATAACAGTATGAGCTAAAATTAAGTATACAAAATTGGTAAAAAATCCTAGATATATAAATACAAGAACAGCACATGCTCGTATCACCTCTAGATTGTTAGCATAATTTCTTCCATCAAGCAATAGTGCGTTTGATATTGCTAATGTTGATACCAGTATTGCAACACCAGCCATCTCTGGATAGGAAAATTTATCAACATTAAATAGCATTAATATTGTAAGACCATTTATCATGCTAAATTGAAAGAATGCAAACACTTTTTCCATGGTTGTAATTTCTGGATCATATTTTTCAAAATTATCTAAATCATTCTTATGAACAGGATATTTTTCTGCAACATCATCTGGTCTCCATGCAGGTGGAGAAAACCATACACGTATTTTATCTTTAAACCTTTTTGTTCGATAGGAATCTAAAATCATTTGATAAAAAACCTCAACATTCGCCCATAAAGGATTAAATGTCTTTAATGGTTTCACTGTACCATAAACAGGCTTTAAATCTTCTCTTTCATCAATAAAAGTTCCAAAAATACGATCCCAAATTATAAAAACACCTCCATAATTTGCATCTAAATAATCATCGTTTTGAGCGTGATGTATTCTATGATTTGATGGAGTTATAAATATGTACTCTAAAACTCCCAATCTTCCAATATGCTCAGTATGTACCCAGAATTGATAGATTAAATTTATTCCGGCCACTGTAACAAAAACATTTGGTGGAATTCCTATAAGAAACATTGGTAGAAAGAATATCCATTTCCAAAGAAACCCAGTACTAGTCTGTCTCATCGCTGTCGACAAATTAAATTCTTCTCCATGATGATGAACTACATGCGTTGCCCAGAAAACCTTTACTTCATGGTGTAAACGATGCATCCAATAATAACATAAATCATACATGAAAAAAGCAGTTACCCAAACCCAAGTTTCCGTTGAGTTTAGTAAACTTAAGTTAAACTCTTCAGCAACATAAGTATAGACGACATACTGAAAACCTAACCCGAGCAATGGGATAAATCTACTGATTAACCCCAATGACATACTGGCTAGTGCATCATTTATTCTGTAATTATTTTCTCTTTTAATCAGTCCATAAATAAACTCGATACCAACTAAAAGCATGAAGAATGGAATCGCATAAGTAATAAGTGGTGAGCTATCTTGACCAAACATATTAAGATAATTTAACGATTTTTTTTATCATAGAAACCAAAAAGTCTCTCAGTGAATAATGCTATCCACTTGAAGAGACCTTTGGTTGACTACATAATCTTTAAAAAGATATAAACAATGTTGTGTAATTGTCAATGTCTATTTAATTCATTAAGTATACTATTAAGTTCATTACGAACTTCGTGAAGAACAGATTTATCACGTTCTTCTACCTCTCTTACCCTTGAATGTTCATGAGAAGCGTTTTTTAATTCTTCAATTGCACCCTTGATAGTAAATTTTTTGTCATATAATAATTTCTTAATATTTAAGATCACCGAAATATCATTTTGTTTATAGGTGCGATTTCCTGCTTTATTCTTTGATGGCTTTAATGATGGGAATTCAGACTCCCAATATCTTAAGACATAAGGTTTAAGCTTGGTTAGTTCACTTACTTCTTTAATGCTGTAATATAATTTTGAACTTGATTCATGCATCACTTTAATTAATCCATTACTTTAACTGATTTATACACATAAATTATATCATTAAAGTAATGCTTTAATAATGAAATTTAAAGAATTTTATTTAGATCAGTGTGATTAAGGCTATGAGCTTCTGCTACTTCCCTATTTAGAAGGTGTCCTTTATGCGTATTTAAACCCATTTTTAATTCAGAGTTATCTTCTAAACCAACTATACCCTTATTAGCTAAATGCAATATATATGGTCGTGTAGCTTCGTTTAATGCATCTGTAGCAGTAAATGGTACCGCAGATGGAATATTCTTAACACAATAGTGAATAATATCATCAACTTCATAAGTAGGATTATCATGGGTTGTTGCTTTTGATGTTTCAAAACAACCTCCTTGATCAATTGAGACATCAGATAAAATACTCTTTGGCTGCAGTAATTTTAACATTTCTCTTGTAATAAGAGTTGGAGGTTTTGCCCCTACCGTCAAAACTGCTCCAACAACAATGTCTGCATTAGGAAGAAGTTTATTTATGGTTTCTGAGGTTGAAATAGCAGTATTTGCTTTAGGATAAGCTTCCTTGATGGCAAGCAGGCGTTCTTCATTAATATCTAAAATAGTTGTATTCGCTCCTAATCCTAAGCTTATTTCTAGCGCATTAACCCCAACAATACCTGCTCCAAGAATTACTACATTTGCAGGATCAGCAAGTGATGTGCCTGATATCAGTTTTCCTTTTCCCTGATTACTCTTTTTTAGAAGTGATATACAGTCTAAGACTGCTAATCTACCCGCAATTTCACTCATTGGTTTTAACATTGGTAATTCGTTGTCAATACTAACAGTTTCATAAGCAATGCTTGTGGTATTGCAATCAAGTAGCTTTTCAGTCAATTCTTTGGAAGAACTTAAATGTAGATAGGTGAAAATTGTTTTATTTTTTAAAAGTTCTACTTCCTCAAAAGAAGGTTCTTTTACTTTAACAATTAGTTCTGCAGCATCAAAAACATCTACAGCTTCATCTAGGATAGTACAGCCAACTTGCTGATAATCAGAATTGCTATATCCACTATGGATTCCAGCATTATCTTCAACAAATACTTCATGTGAATTGTCTACGAGAAGTTTGGCAGTTTTAGGATTGATCCCAACACGATATTCTTGTGAAATAATTTCTTTAGGAACACCAATTTTCATGAAGATCTACCTTTTTATTTATTATTTAGGTTTATCTTTTAAAAGTTTCATACTAAAATTTAAACGACCTTGTTTATCAATTTCGAATAATTTTACTTTAACTTTGTCTCCCACTGATACCACATCTCTTACTTTATCTACTCTTTTCCAATCTAAGTGAGAAATATGAACCAATCCTTCTCTCCCTGGGGCAAATTCGACAAATGCACCAAAATCAAGAGTTTTGGTAACTTTTCCATCAAATACAGAGCCAACTTTAGGGTCTTCTGTTATTGCTTTAATCTGAGTAATAGCAATATCTAATTTTTCCTTATCTGAAGAAGAAACACTGACTGTTCCATCATCGTCAATATTAATAACACATTCTGTTTGTTCTTGTATTGCCTTAATATTTTTTCCGCCAGGACCAATCAATCCACCAATCTTCTCTTTATCAATTGGGAATGAAACAATTTGAGGAGCATGTGGAGATAGTTCATTTGGAGAACTAATAGATTTATTCATCTCTTCTAAAATATGTAATCGTCCTTTATTTGCCTGATTTAGCGCATCTGACAGAACGTCCATAGACAATCCAGGCACTTTCAAGTCTAACTGGATTGCACTAATACCCTCTTTTGTTCCAGCCACTTTAAAGTCCATATCTCCATAAAAGTCTTCTGTTCCTAAAATATCACTCAAAACAGCATATTGATCACCATCAGTAATTAATCCCATCGCAATTCCTGCTACATGTTCCTTAATTGGAACTCCAGCACACATTAATGCTAAAGATCCTCCGCATACAGATGCCATAGAAGATGATCCATTTGACTCTGTAATTTCTGATACAATTCTTATTGTATAAGGAAATTCTTCCTGAGAAGGTAGGATTGGTTTTAATGATCTTTCAGCCAAGTGACCATGACCAATTTCTCTTCTATTTGTAAATCCAATTCTTCCTGTTTCTCCTACAGAATATGGGGGAAAGTTATAATGAAGCATAAATGATTTCTTATAATCACTATCCATTGAGTCAATAATCTGTTGATCTCTGGTTGTTCCTAGAGTTGTAGTAGCAATTGCTTGCGTCTCTCCTCTAGTAAATAGTGCTGAACCATGAACTCTAGGAAGAACACTAGGAACAATGGTAATTTGCCTAACATCTTCCAATCCTCTTCCATCTACTCTTACTTTTTTATCTAATACTGTTTTTCTAACAGCATCTTTAAACATAGTCTTGATATGTGTTTTGACCTCTCCATAGATTAATTCATCTTCTACATGAGGATCTGATGCTTCTTTTACTATATCGTTATATGCTTCTTCTCTTTCTTTTTTACCTTGAATATCAAAAAGTTTATCAATTTTTGATGCATATGTTTTATTAAGAGATTTTTCAATTTCATCGCTCAATGGTTTTGAATCATCAATTTCGTAAGAATTATCAAATTGATCTTCAAATTCTAACTGTAAATCAACAATATCATTGATTCCAGCCATCGCAAAATCCAATGCTTCTAGAATAACCTTTTCGGGAACAAAATTTGATCCACCTTCAATCATACAAACTTTATCTTTTTTTCCTGTAACAATTAAGTCTAGATCAGAAGTTTCCATCTGTTCTTTGGTTGGATTCAATACATAATCTCCATCTATAAAACCAACTCTTACAGATGCTATTGGACCATCAAATGGTACTGGAGATAATAAAAGAGCTGCTGAAGCTCCGATTGCCGCAATTATATCAGGATTATTAATACCATCACTTGATAACGTCGTCAACATAATTTGTAATTCATTTCTATAATTCTTTGGAATTAAAGGTCTAATCGGTCTATCCGTTAACCTAGAAGTTAAAACCTCATTATCTGTCGGTTTGGCTTCTCTTTTAAAGAATCCTCCAGGAATTTTCCCTCCTGCATAGTGTTTTTCTCTATATTCTACTTGCATTGGTAAGAAATCTATTCCTTCCCTTGGTTCTTTTGAACAGTTAGCACATGCTAACAAAGTTGTTTCACCATAGGTAACAACTACAGCCCCACCTGATTGTCTTGCAATTTGTCCTGACTCTATTCTTAGTGTAGTGCCAGCTATTTTCTTTTCTACTTTTATCATATTTTTTCTATAATCCTCTTATGGATAGTTTATTGATCAATTCGTCATAACTATCGCTATTCGTTTTTCTTAAGTATTTTAATTGTTTTTTTCTTTGTGACACAAGTTTAACCAAACCATGTCTAGAATGAACATCTTTTTTATTATTTTTAACATGCTCAGTTAATGATCTAATACGATCAGTAAGAAGCGCTATTTGGGCTTCACTACTACCTGTGTTTTTTTCATCTAATCCAATGTCTTGGATAAGCTTATTTGTTTCTTTACTATATTTCATAATTCTCCTTGGAAGAATCTATCAATTTGATACATACTTCCTTGTCTTTTTCAATTTGTTTGACCAATGTTTCTTTATTGTCAAACTTCTTTTCATCTCTAATTTTTAATAAAAATTCGATATAAAAATTCTTATCATATAAGTCGCTGAATTTATTAGATAATATGTGAACTTCCATAACAAATTTTTTTTCATTAAAAGTAGGTCTAAACCCAATATTGCACATGCCAAAATATTTTTCTCCCTCTAAAGTAACCCTTGAGAAATATACTCCATCTTGAGGAAGGACTTGATGCTTATTAATTGCAACAAAATTTGCAGTAGGATAATTCAATGATTTTCCTCTATGTGAACCATGAACAACTCTTGTTTTAAATCCATAAAATCTCCCTAATAGCGATGGTACAATATCTAATTTTCCATCTCTGATTAACATTCTTATTTCTGTGCTTGAGATTATTCTATCATCAGTCTTTTTAATCTCTGGAGTAAATAGATCAATGTTCTTATCTAAACAAAATTTGACAAGGAAATCTAAGTTTCCTTCTTTCTTAAAACCAAAGTAATGATTTTCTCCAACAGCGATTAATTTAGGATTAAATGTTTTACTAATAATCTCATCTGCAAAATCAGCAGCAGTGACTTTTGAAAATTTTTCTGTAAAAGGTATAACAAGCACTTTATCAACACCCATTTTTTCTAATGCTTTTAATTTTGATTCTGTACTTTGAATGTTAATTGGACTGCCTTCATTTCTTAGGATATAATATGGATTTGGATCAAATGTAATAACACATGACGGAATTGCATTCTTTTTGCCAAATTCAACAATATGATTGATGACATCTTGATGACCTAAATGGATACCATCATAGTTTCCAACAGTAAGAACCGATGATTTAAGTGGTTCTAAATCTTTAAGTGCTTTTATGACTTCCATTTTTCTTCAAATTTTTCTACTGTTAACGATTCTTTTATCTCAAAAGGACCTACTTTTGTTCTTGTTAACTCAACTAGATGCCCTAGAGTCCCAATTTGCGAGCAAATATCTTCAGCTAAAACCCTAATATATGTTCCTGAAGAACATTTAACTTCTATTGATAGCATGTCCTGATCATGTAAAGAACAATGCAGGTCTTTGATTTCAATCTCTTTTGGATTCCTATCTATAGAGATATTTTTTCGAGCTAGCTTATAAAGACGAACTCCATTGATTTTTTTTGCAGAATACATAGGAGGTTTCTGCATATGCTTTCCAATAAATGATTTAGCCAGTGCGTCCAAATCAATATCCTTAATCTCTGGAATATCTTTTTTCTCTATAACAGTTCCTGTAAGGTCTTTTGTATCAGTCTTCTTTCCTAATTTTATAAGCCCTCTATACCTCTTATCATATTCTATGATCTCTGATAATTTTTTTGTTGATTTTCCGATACCTAATATCAGCACTCCATCAGCAAATGGATCTAAAGTTCCAGAATGTCCAACTTTTTCGGATGTAATTTTTTTTACTTGTTTGACTATACTAAATGAAGTATAGCTTTTTGGTTTATAAAGATTGTATATCACTTTAATTAATTTTATTTATCAGGTTATTTATTTTCTCAAACTCCTCAAAAGAATTATCATATATAAATTTTAACGTAGGGGTAAATTTTAATCTAATTTGTGCTGCAACATGTTTACGAAAAAGTGGTACCATATCGTTTAATTCTGTATTAATTAATTCAATTTCTTTCGTAGGATTGATGATGCTATAAAATATGTTAGCATGTTTTAAATCTGCAGTCATCTTGATAGAGGAAAATGTTAAAAAACCATACTTCCGTAAATCAATATCTTTAGATAAAATTTGATTCACAATTTTTAAGAGTTCTTGTTCAACTCTTTCTACTCTAGAAAATGGTTTTATATTCACGTTTAAGATAGTTTTCTTTTAATCTCATTAATCTTGTATGCAATGATTTTATCTCCAGGAAGATATTTCTTTATTCCCTCAATTGCTATACCACACTCTAACCCTGTTTCAACAGTACTTACATCATCTTTGAAACGTTTAAGTGATATAATCTTCCCATCTTTAATAATTTCTTCTTCTTCCCTAACAAGTCTAATGAGAGAATCTCTAGTAATTGTACCGCTTTCTACTTGAGATCCTGCAATAAAGCCAATTTTTGGAATTTTAAATGTTTCTTTGACAATTGCTTCTCCAACGATTTCTTCAACAAGATCTGGTTTTAACAGTCCTTCTACCGCTAATTTTAGATCTTCTACAGCTTGATAAATAATATTATAAGACCTTATCTCAACATTGCTTTGATCTGCCTGTAATCGCGTATTTGAAGGTGTCTGTACATTGAATGCTAAAATAACAGCATTAGATGCTTCTCCAAGCAATACGTCTGATTCTGTAACATTTCCAACGCCTTTGTGAACAATGTCTACACCAACTTCATCATGTTTGATTTTTTCCAAACTCTCACCCAACGCTTCAATAGATCCATCAGAATCAGCTTTAATAATGATATTCAAATTATTTACATCCCCTTCTTTAATTTGAGCTGAAATAGAATCTAGAGTATTCTTCTTTACTGTTGAAAATTCAATTTCTCTTTTAATTCTTTGTCTTTCATTTGCAATTTTCTTTAAATCAGATTCATTTTCAACTTCCGCAAAAATATCTCCAGATTGAGGAACTTGATCAAATCCAAGTACTTGCACTGCATCTGAGGGTTCTGCTGACTGAATACGATCATTTCTTTCATTCATAATTGCTCGTACTTTTCCTGGAAAATTATTACATATAAATGGTATTCCAATCTTTAGAGTACCTTTCTTAACTAATACTGTAGCAATAGGCCCTAATCCTTTGTCTAATCTGGAATCAATCACAATTCCTTTAGACAAAATTTCTGTATTTGCTTTTAGATCTAAAACTTCAGATTCCAATAAAATAGCCTCCATTAGTCCTTCAATTCCTTCTCCTGTTTTCGCAGAAGTATTAATAGACTGTATTTTTCCACCCCAATCTTCTACAAGAATATCTTTCTCTGATAATTCTCTTTTTACTTTCTCAATGTCTGCTTCTGGTTTATCAACCTTATTAATCGCAACAATAACTGGAACTTCAGCTGCTTTGGCATGATTAATTGCTTCAATAGTTTGTGGCATAACGCTATCGTCTGCTGCTACTACAAGGATAACAATATCAGTAGATTTTGCTCCCCTAGCTCTCATTGAAGTAAATGCTTCATGTCCTGGAGTATCTAAAAATGTAATTTTATTATCCTTATAATCAACTTGATATGCACCAATTCTTTGGGTAATTCCTCCAGACTCACCTGCTACTACATTTGTTTCTCTGATATAATCTAAAATAGATGTTTTACCATGATCTACGTGACCCATGATAGTAACAACTGAAGGACGACTAATAGCATTCTTTAATTCTTCGTCAGAATGTGCTGTAACAAACAAGTCATCAACCACTTCTTCAAATCTTTTTAATTCACAACCATACTCTCCTGCAATAAGTTCAATAATTTCCCATTCTAGTCTTTGATTTACGGTTGCTAGATAACCCATTTGTAAACACTTTGCAATAATTTCACTTGAATTGACATCAAGTACTTTAGCAATTTCATCTACACTAGCATATTCTGCCAACTCTATAACTCTCTCACCTTCTGTTGCATCTATTTCTACTTCTTTTTTAGTCTTTTTATAAGATTTTTTCTTACGGCTTGTATCAATTTCTGCCAATGTTTGTTTTAATCTTTTTTCTGCAGATGTATCAGTTTTTACTGTAGTTTTTTTAGTTTTCTTTTCTTTTTTAGGAGAGAGATCTTTTAGCGTAATTTTTCTAAGTTTCTTTTTTGGTTCAACTTTCTTTGATGTTTTCTTTTCTTTTTTATCTGTTTCTTTCTTTGCTTCTTTTTTCTCTTCTTCTTTTTTCTCGTCTTTAACAGATAGAATCTTAAATTCTTTAATAGATTTGGTTTCCATTACTATTTTAGAGTCATGAATTTCCTTTCTAACTTGTTCTTTTCTATCTCTTTCTGCAGATTGTCTATCTTTGGCAAATTCAGTATAAATTAATTGTTGAGTCTTCCCATCTACTGGTGACATTGGACTCGTAGCTGATATCTTATTTGCCTTTAGAAACTCTATTATATCAGTATGAGATATGTTTAATTCTTTCGCTAAATCAAAAACTTTTTTTGAATCGCTCATTAATTATTTTCCTCTTCCTCAACTGGAGCTTCTTCGACTGGTTCTTCAGCCGGAGCTTCTTCTGCAACTTCTTCCTCAACTGGAGCTTCTTCGACTGGTTCTTTAGGCTTATTTAGATCTATAAATTTATCCACTGCAACACTTATAGAATTTATCTCATCAACAGATAACTCTAATTCATCAACAAGGATTTTTTTCTTAGCTGACAAATAATCTGCTACTGAAACAATATCAACTCCTGCAAGCTTCTTAATTACTGCTTTTTTGATACCTTTTAGACTATCTAAGTCAGTTTTCTGATTTAATAATACTTCCTCATATTCTTTCTCAGTATATGCATCAATAGTGTATTCGGTCAATTTTGCTGCTAGATTAATATTAACACCACTTCTACCAACCGCACTTTCAAGTTCTCCCTCATTGAAAATAGCAACACAATATTTTCTATCATCATCTATGTATAAATCAATTGGTTTTGCTGGAGAGAGTGCTCTTGTAATAAAGATTTCAGATCTTTCAGTAAAATTAACGATATCGATTTTTTCATTATTTAATTCTCTAACGATTGCTTGAATACGACTTCCTCTCATTCCAACACAAGCTCCTACCGCATCAATTCTCTTGTCAACAGAATGAACAATAATCTTACTTCTTTCTCCAGGTTTTCTTGCAATCCCTTTAATTTCAATAATTCCATCTTCAATTTCTGGAACTTCCATTTCGAATAATTTATATAGGAATAAATCATCGCTTCTTGAAATAATAATATCTGGTCCTTTAGGCGTTACATCAACAGATTTAATAAGAGCTCTAATAGTATCTCCTCTTCTAAATCTTTCTGAAAATATTTGTTCATTACGTGGCATTCGTAGTTCAGTATGTTCAATATTAACAAAGGTATTCTCTCTATGAACTTGATGGACGGTTCCTATAACAACTTCCCCAATTCTTTGGACGTAATCTTCGTATATATATTGTTGTTGTACTTCTCTTGTTCTTTTGTTTAAAAATTGTCTAGCATTTGAGATTAATCTTCTACCAAACCTTGCAGGATCAATTACTTCGACAAAAGTATCTCCAAGCTTTAAATCAGACAATTCTGGTTCAAGCTTTAAGGCTCTCTCAAGAGTAATATCAAAATGATCGTCATCGACATGATCAACAATTGTTTTTTCAACATAAATTTCTATCTCACCCTTGTCAAGATTGACAATAACACTGCAATTCTCTGAATCCCCTGTTTCTTTATCGATAATAAATAAAAACAAGTCTTCAATTATCGTTCCTAATTCAGAACGTTCAATATTTTTCTCTCGAGCAAGCTCAATAAAAATGTCAATTAAATCTCTATTTATCATATACCATCCTTATTTTTTACTATAACAAAAATGGGCCGTAGCCCACTCAAAATACCATTGGAATATATTTATTAAAATTCGTTTAAACAAGAAAACTTAGTTGAGCGCTGATGCCATCCCATATGTATGCTCAAACATTTCCTTATAAGCATTATTTTCAAGTTCAATAGCGTCTAGAATTTCTAGCGCTTCTTCTTTATTGTTATCATTGATCATACGTTTTGCTTTAAGAATAGAGATATAATTTTTCTCGGTTTGAGAGATGGTAGCTTTTTGTGCTGAATTAAGAAGACGCATTGCTTTTTTGGAATCTGTTTCCATATGTGCTAACATGATATATGCTTCTGTTTTCAGGTTTGGGTACTCAAGATTTTTTACTGATTCTTTGAGAAGATTAGAGGCTTTATCAGTATCATTATTAATAAATGCAATTCTTCCAAGATAAAACTTGGCATGATCTGCTGATTTGGTTCCACTATAATCCTCTACTATCATCGATAATTGAAGCTCTGAATTATCAAAATCCCCTCTTTCAAGGTGCACTAGTGAATTACTAAGTTGTTCATGTGCTTCTAACTCTTTTTTATCTACTGATAAATTCCAGATGGATCCCAAAACAAATCCTACTACAACACTGACTAAAAATATGTTTACAGTTCTTTTATTGTCTTTATAGTAGGCAATAATCTGTTTTAAATAATTTTCCATTATCGTTATTTCCAATAATTAAATAATTGATATAATTTTGGTTTAATTTTAGATGACAATTTACTACTAGAAACGGTTTTCGTAACATCTTTTCTTAGTTCTTTTTGTGTCTGTATATCTAATTGTGCAAAATCCTTACAGTCCTCTGAACAACAGCCATTATATGTTGTTTTACAATTATCACATTGAATAAATAGAATATGACATGCATCGTTTGCACAATTCGTATGTGAATCTGCTTTGTGTTCACATTGATGACACTTTCCAATTATATGGTTAGTGACCTTTTCTCCTAGACGATTATCAAATACAAAATTTTTGCCTATAAATTTTGATGGAAGGTTCTCTTTTTTAATATCATGTGCATATTGAACAATTCCACCATCAAGTTGGTATACTTCTTTAAATCCTTGTTTTAGAAGATAAGAACTCGCTTTCTCACATCGAATACCCCCTGTACAGTATAAATGAAGTTTTTTATCCTTTTTATCGGCTAATAATTGTGCTACTTCAGGAAGCAATTCTTTTGAACGGTCTACATCTGGTGTAATTGCTCCTTCAAACTTTCCTACTTCGCTTTCGTAATAATTACGAATATCTACTACAATAGCATCGTTTTGATCAATAGAGGCGTTAAATTCCTGTGCTGATAAGTGTTTCCCAACTTTATTCATATCATAGGTATCTTTTGGTAGATTGTATGCAACAATTTCTTCTTTTACCTTAATAGTCAATTTTAGGAACGATAATCCTTCTTGGACTGCTTTTTTAAGCTTTATTCCCTTTAAAATAGATGATGTATTGATATAATCCTTAAAACTGTTCCATTTATGGTCAGGAACGCTAATTTGGGCATTAATTCCCTCTTCAGCGACATATACCCTCCCTAAAATCTTTAAATCGGATAAATCTTGATATAATTGATTTCGTAATCCTTCTGGATTATCAATTGCACAATATCGATAAAAAGAACACGTAATACGTTGAAAAGATTCTTTATCTAAATCTTTTCTTAACTCAAATTTTGATTTTTTGTTAAACATGATTGGATTTTAATAGAAAAAGGATTGGTTATCAATCATTTTAAAGAACACTTTTAACATCGTGTAATTTGTTGGTATTGCCTTTATATAACGCATATTGGAATCCTTTCTGGATGGATGCATACCCAATACTTCCATCTTTTCCTAATGCAATATATCCAACTTGTAATTTGGTTTTACCGCCTTCTTGTTTAATAATACGATCAATTGCTTCCTTGCAGGCTTCCATGGCAGAATATCCGTGTCGCATTAATTCTACTATTAAAAAACTCCCACATGTTTTAATCACTAATTCTCCAACACCAGTTGCACCTGCAACCCCTACTTCATTATCAACATACATTCCTGCACCAATAATTGGGCTATCTCCTACACGTCCATGTAATTTATAAGCTAAGCCGCTTGTCGTACATGCGCCTGATAAATTGCCTTCATTATCTTGTGCTAATGAAGTAATGGTATCATGATCATCATTTGGTCCCCACGAATCTTTAATATTGTTGTTTTTCTTCCATTCTAACCATCCTTTTTTTGATTTTTCAGTTAGAAGGTTTTCTTTTTTGAATCCATTTTCTAATGCAAACTTCAAGGCACCTTTGCCTGCTAACATTACATGATCTGTTTTTTCCATTACTTTTCTTGCAACAGAAATTGGATGTTTAATATTTTGTAAAAACGCAACAGCGCCTGCATTCCCATCCGAATCCATGATACATGCATCTAAAGTAACATTTCCTTCTCGATCAGGTCTTCCGCCTAATCCAACAGATTGATTCTCAGCATCTGCTTCGGTCACTTGGACACCTGCTTCTACTGCATCTAATGCCGAACCATTCTTTTTTAATATTTTCATTGATACTTCATTGGCCGGCATTCCATGAGACCATGTTGAGATTACAATAGGGTTATTCTTATTTACTTTCATATTCTTATTCCCCGCTAAAAGAATAGGGCTTGCTAATCCAGCTGCTCCTACTTTGATAAAATTTCTTCTTTTCATAACATCATAATTTAGGAAAAAAAAGAGCCTACCAACTATACAATTGATAGGCTCTCTATAATCAAAATAAGATTAATTTAAATTAATCCATTGTTGTACTTAATTCTGGTCTAAATCTCCAGGTTTCACTCCAAATCCAACTCCATCCACCTCTGACTTTGGAATCTAGATCTGAATCTTCATCATACATTTTTTGAAGTGTTTCTCCAAATTCTGCTTGATGTGGACCTAACATCTCAGACATAGTCATGTGAGGTGTTGAATATGAATACACTGAAACATTTCCTCCTAATGTCTTTGTCATTGCTACCCAAGGTCTTTTGCTATCACTTTGTTTTGCAATTTCATTGAATTTTGAAAACACATATTCTGTATTCGCAGTTCCTCCTTGTTGAACTCCATAGTAGTATACTGTAATAAAATTTGGAGGTCCTTGATTGTTAACATTAGCACCGTCCACAGTAGGCATGTTTCTACTTAAGTCTGGACGAATTGTCCAAAATTCCATACCTCCAATTTGTTCAATCATACTATCATTCCATTTATCATATGGAACTGGATCGTGATTAGACATAGCATCATATACACTATCTACCATATCTAACGGCGTTGGCCACTGAGCAGCTGCAACTCTTACATACTTTCCAGCATTAGGTCCATTCACAATTGAAAATGTATTTACGGCTCCCAAACCTGTATGAGCTTTATTATGGTGGGTCATTCCTTTTTCAAAATCAGCTACTCTTACACCTTCTTCAACACCTAAGACGCTCTGCATGTGATATGCCTGTCCAAATGCTAAAGTAGAAAAAATAACTGCTATTAATAGTTTTTTCATGATTTCCTCACTTTATTGTTAACATTAATATCTTAATAAATATTTGCCTGAATCAAAATAATAACAATATTAAAGATTAAAAATATTCCCTCTCTCCACTATATTAAACCCATTATAAATTATTTTTTTGTATTCATTTGAATTTTTGTTTAAAGCAGGATTTGTATGGTTAAGATGAATAAAATGTATAGAATTTCTATATATTGAATCTTCAAAAATTTCCATTGTTTCAATGATAAATGGATGCGGGATTTTTGACATATCTCTACCTGGTAATTCATTAATATCATAAAAAGTACCATCAAGCAAACTATAATCATTGTCTTCTACTAATTCTTTAATATTTGATTCCCATTTATCCCATTTATCAATATCAGGAATGAAAATTAAAGATTTATTAGGGCCTTGTACTTTATATCCTACTGTTTCTGAGTACTCATCGCGGTGCGGTACTAAAAATGGAACAATAGATAATCGTTCATTTAATTGCACTCCCCCATTATCATTAATCTCTTGAATTGATATATTGCCTAGATTGACCAATTGATTCCAAGGACCATTTGTTTCTAAAAATTGCTTCATTCTTGGCATTGCATACACAGGAACCTCTTTTGCCCCCATTACTTCTCTTCCAAGATGTATAAGTCCTGTGTAATGACCAATATGAGCATGGGTTAAAAAAATACCATTCAATTGATTGTCAATGGCTGTTAGTTGTAATGCAAAATCAGGGGTTGCATCAATTATCCATGACTCTTCTGTAGCTGGATCAACAATAGCAATACTTGATACTCTTGCATGTTGGGTAGGATTATCCCATTTCTCCTCACAACATTCCTTTATACAACCAGCATGAGGAGCACCACCATCTTGAGCAATTCCTAGAACAATAACATAAGGATTGGTAGAACTTTTATTTATATTTGCGGCAAAAAATATTGAGAATATTACTAGGAAAATTACTATACGGTCAAAATTTTTCAAGGCGGATTGTCTTAACCGCTATACACCGACAGGTCGCTTGTCAATATACATTTCATCGATTTCAGCTTGGTGTTTTTCAGTAACAACTTTACGTTTAATAGATAGCTTAGGAGTTAATTCTCCAGCTTCAACTGTCCATTCTTCAGGAATTAATGTAATTTTTCGAATTGATTCATAACGAGAAAACTTGCTCATAGCTTCTTCAACAATGTCATTATACATATCATAAGTTTTTTGATCTGCACAAAGACTTTCATAATCCATTGATTCCATGCCATTTTTTTCTGCCCATGCAATCAAATTCTCTCTACTTGGAACAACTAAAGCAGAAATAAAGTTTCGATCATCACCAATTGCTAAACATTGTTCAATATACTTATTTGAAGTCAAGGTCACTTCCATTGGTTGTGGTGCAACATTTTTACCACCGGATGTCACTATTAAACTCTTTTTTCTATCTGTAATCTTTAATAATCCATCTTCATCAAACATTCCAATGTCACCGGAATGGAACCATCCATCTTTCATAACTTCAGCAGTAGCTTCAGGTTCTTTATAATATCCCTTCATTACATTGTGTCCACGACATAAGATTTCTCCATCTTCTGCAATCTTAACTTCCACGCCTGGAATTGGCTTTCCAACGGTACCATATTTAAAGAATTCAGGATGTCCTACGGTCATCACAGGACTTGTTTCTGTTAGTCCATATCCTTCTACGATTGAAATCCCAATACCACAAAAGAATGATCCAACTTCTGGAGATAGTGCTGATCCACCGGAAGATGCAGCTGCAACTCTACCGCCTAAAATTGCTCTAAACTTACTTAAAACTAATTTGTCTGCTAAATTCCACTGCAACCCAAGTAGGAATGGTAATTTTTCATCCCTTTGAAAGTATGGTGCCGCTTTTAATCCAACATTAATAGCCCAATTAGCAAGCACTTTCTTTATTCCAGTAGCTTCATCAACACCTTCCATAATTTTTGCATGAATCTTTTCAAAAATTCTTGGAACAGCAGTCAAAAATGTTGGCCTAACTTCCTGAATATTAGGAACAACAAAGCTCATATCTGGTAAATTTTCTGCATAATAAATTTGCATCCCTGCATTAAAACAACCGTAATGTCCTCCCACTCTTTCAAAGCTATGTGCAACTGGCAGGAAGGATAAAAATGCTTTTTCTTCCATACCGTATTTGTCCTGAATAAGATCAATTAATTCTCCAATAGATAACAAATTTCTACAAACATTATCATGAGTTAACATTACTCCTTTTGGAAGACCAGTTGTTCCACTTGTATATATTAAAGTTAACAAATCATCAGGTTGAACAGTTTCAGCTATTGCTTTAATATCATGAGTAGTATTATTTAAAGATACTATTTTTGAAAAATGAGTAGCATGTTCACCAGAATAGCTTTCATCCATAATAATAATTTTATTTAAATGACACTCATCATCGCTTAATAGTGGTAAAATTTTATCTAACTGTTCTTTGTCTTTAACAATAGCAATTTTACTCTCAGAATGTTTTACAACATATTGTGATTGTTCAGCAATAAGAGTTGGATAAACTGGAACAGAAACAGCACGAATGTGTGCGATAGCAAAGTCAGAAGTACACCACTCAGGAGAATTTGTTCCAACAATTGCTACTTTATCATGTTCATTAATTCCAAGATTCTTTAAACCGTTTGCAAAACCTTCTACGCGTGCTTGCAATTCGTTAAATGTTTGCCCTTTCCATTGACCATCTTTTTTAACAAAATATGTTTCAATATCTTGGTTTTCAGAGACAACGCGTTGAAACATTTGAGGAATAGTGGTGAAAGTAGCTTCTACCCCTTTGTAACCTGGA
>ENA-UPTF01000724-UPTF01000724.1-marine-metagenome-genome-assembly--contig:-NODE-724-length-22331-cov-3.951649_pt1 | contig 22331 bp, 17 predicted proteins | sample MGYA00238166_ERZ767019 | MGnify/ENA primary metagenome ERZ767019 (study PRJEB28930, sample SAMN06266391) | marine metagenome | isolation source: Sea water from 250 m depth | place: Atlantic Ocean | study... | reverse complement strand
AGAAGAAGGCTCCGGCTAAGAAGACGGCTCCGGCTAAGAAGACGGCTCCGGCTAAGAAGAAGGCTCCAGCTAAGAAGAAGGCTCCAGCAAAGCAACCGACAGCGGCGACCACTCCCACTGCCGAAACTGAAGATGAAACGCCAACTTCCGTTGAGGTCGAAGCACCGCCGCCCTCCGCGTCGACACCTGCCGCGCGACCACTTGTGACTTCGAGCGGCCAAGAACCGGCCCGACGGGTAGCCGAAGAGACATCAGGGCGCTCCGTTCCCAAGGCCGAAGAACAAACAAACACTCGAGAAGAAGCGCCAACCAATCGAGATATCGGATCGGCACCAGCTCCTCCTCCGTCCAGAATGCCAGCGCCGCCTCAGTCTGGAAGCGGTAAACCCATTCCTCCCCCCCCAGGGGCACCACCGCGCTCGGGCTCTGGGCGAGCAATTCCTCCTCCACCTGGCCCCCCTCGAGCTCGTCAGGCAGGAAATCTCGGTTCACCAAGTGCCCCTCGTTCGGGGAACCGGTCTGCAGGGGACTCGGGTGGGGCTCGCGCCCCTGGCGGATCCCGCGCCCCGGGCGGTTCTCGCGGTCCACGTGCTTCGGATGGCCCACGTGGCCCTCGTGGTTCCGATGGTCCTGGCGGTCCTGGCGGTCCTGGCGGTCCTGGTGGCCCCGGTGGTCCTGGTGGTCGCCCGGGAGGTCGTCCGGGAGGTCCCCGGGGAGGCCCCCAACAGCGGCGTGGCCGCAAACCAAAGCGGCGTAGACGTCAGCGCGAGGAACTTGAGCCTCAGGAACTAGCTACGTACACGCCGGTGGATGCACCGATCCCGGAGGGTGAGGTAGTAATCGAGCGCGGTTCCACAGCACAAGAAATCTCCGGCAAGTTAAACCGCTCCGCGGCCGATGTCGTGCGGTTTCTGCTTCAACAAGGCGAAATGGTCACAGCAACGCAATCGTTGAGCGACGACATGGTCGAACTATTCGCGGCCGAGTTGGGCGCCGAGGTCCGCCTTGTCGATCCCGGCGCTGAACAAGAAGAAGAGATTCTCAAGGTTTTGAATATCGACCGGGACACGGCGGACTCAGCACCTCGTCCGCCCGTGATCACAGTGATGGGTCACGTCGACCATGGGAAAACGTTGCTTTTGGATCGCATTAGATCCTCCAACGTTGTCGACGGCGAAGCGGGCGGCATAACCCAACACATAGGTGCCTACCAAGTAGAGAGAAACAACGAACTACTTACGTTTATTGATACTCCTGGTCACGCAGCATTTACAGCTATGCGGGCTCGCGGGGCCCAAGCAACAGACATCGTCATACTGGTAGTCGCTGCCGATGATGGCGTTATGCCGCAGACCCTTGAGGCTTTGGATCATGCCCGCGCAGCAGGGGTGCCCATTGTCGTAGCGATCAACAAAATAGATCGCGAGGGCGCCGATCCCGATCGCGTACTGGCTCAATTGGCCGAAAACGACTTAATACCTGAATCTTATGGCGGAGAGATCATCACGGTTCCCGTCTCGGCTATGACCGAAGACGGTTTGGAGGAACTTCTTGATCAAATCGTACTGGTGGCAGAACTTGAGGAGCTTCAAGCTGCGCCAGACGGACGTGCTGTTGGAACCGTACTCGAAGCAATCCTTGATAGAGGGAGAGGTCCGGTTGCCACTGTGCTTGTGCAACAGGGCACGCTCTCAGTAGGTGACCCCATGGTCGCGGGTGCGGCATGGGGTCGAGTGCGCGCCATGACGGATGATCGCGGCAACGTGGTCGAAAAAGCTGGCCCCTCGACGCCCGTAGAAGTTCTAGGACTCTCCGAGGTTCCGCGGTCAGGTGACGTGTTCACGGTGGCCCCTGACGAAAAAACTGCGGGCCGTGTCGCGGACACCCGAGAACATTGGCAGCGTCAAGCCAGCATGGCCAATGTATCCAGCTCGGGTGGGGGCGGCGCGAAGCTCGAAGATATCTTTAAGCAGATCCAAGCCGGTGAGGCAACGACCTTGAACCTGGTTCTCAAAGCTGATGTCCATGGCTCCCTTGAGGCGGTAACCGACAGTTTGCGCAAGCTTGAACGCGAAGAAATCAAGCTAGCTTTCGTGAGCAGAGGCGTGGGTGGAGTCAATGAAAACGACGTTCAACTTGCGGTGGCGTCAAATGCCACGATCATCGGATTTAACGTTCGTCCCGATCGAAAAGCGCGAGAAGCATCCGAAGCAGAAGGCGTTGAAATTCGGCTGTACGAAATCATTTATCAGCTGCTCGAAGACATCGAAAACGCGATGCTTGGCATGCTTGAGCCAGAATTCGAAGAGACCGTCACAGGTGAAGCGCAAGTACGACAAGTCTTTCGGATTTCGGGAGTTGGTCCGATTGCAGGATGTTTCGTTGAACACGGAAATATCAATGACGGAGCAAAAGTTCGGTTCTTGCGAGACGGCACGATCATCTGGAAGGGAGAAGTTGCATCGCTTCGCCACTTCCAGGATGCAGTGCCCCACGTAAATGCCGGTATGGAATGCGGTATCGGACTCTCCGATTTCACGGATCTCAAAGAAGGTGACGTGATTGAAACCTACGATGAGCGGGAGATAGCGCGCTCCTAAGCAGGCAGCATCAACAAGAAGTCGGGAGGGCTACCGAATGAACCAGCAACGGGGTCGCCAACGCCGAGCCGGACAGAACTATGAGCGCACCGATCGAGTTGCGGGCCTGGTTCGCGAGATCGTTGCCACGGAACTCGAACGGATAGACGATGGACGCCTCTTCTTGCTGGCGGTAACCGGAGTCGATGTCGACCGTGAACTGGCTAAGGCGACCGTATGGTTTGATGTCCTCGACGAGGAAGATCTTCCCGAAGTAGTCGTTGCCCTTGAAGAACACCGGCAGCGGATTCAACAATCCTTGGCCCGGCAGTCAAAAATGCGCAGGACACCAGCAGTCCGATTTTCGCCTGATCCCTCCATTGGCGAAGCGAAACGCATCGAGTCAATTTTGGAAGAACTCGGCATGAGTTCCTCCGACGAGAAAACTGAACACGACTGATGGGGAGGCGACCGGCGACCGTTCACGGCATGCTCATAATTGACAAGCCAGCTGGAATGACTTCTCATGATGTCGTCGCTCGTCTGCGAAAACGTTTCGGAGAACGCCGAATAGGTCATGCAGGAACCCTCGACCCTGATGCCACGGGAGTGCTTGTCGTTGGAGTGGGGAAAGCCACCAGGCTATTGCGGTTCGCATCAGTGTCTTTCAAGACCTATGAAGTGGAGATCGTCCTAGGAACGGAAACAGACACGCTTGATGCCTCGGGTGAAGTAGTCGCCCATCACGAAATGTTTGTCGACAAGGCAGCCGTGATGGCCGCTGCCAAAGAATTGACAGGTGCAATCGAACAGATTCCCCCGATGGTTTCAGCGCGACGAGTTAACGGCCGTCGTCTCCACGAGCTAGCCCGCGCTGGGGTTGAGATTGAGCGAGAGGCGCGTCCGGTGACCATTACCCGGTTTGATGTGGCACCCACCGAGGATCCCTTGGTGTGGTGTGCGACTATCGAATGTTCGGTCGGAACGTACATCCGGACGTTAGGCGCGGACCTAGGAACCGCACTGGGCGGCGGAGCCCACATCCGACACCTGTGCCGCGTAGCTAGCGGCTCCTACAAACTTGACGAGGCAGGGACGATCGAACATGCCCCGCTGCGGTCGATGGTTGAGCTAGTTCGAGAAATGGATCGGGTAGTTCTGACGGAAGACGAGCAATCTGTTGTGCGCAACGGTGGACGGTTAAATTCTAAGCGCACTGAAGGAGCCGGTCCTTGGGCGTTAGTCGACCCTTCCCAGCAACTCGTCGCGGTTCATGAAATCGTAGATGGGCGTCTAGCCGTAGGTGTTGTTTTGGCTCCGTAACGTCCGCCGTTCGAAACCGATTGGGCCAAAGACCGATTGAAGTCGTTGAAAGTGAGCGTTCGGGGTAGCTTGAAACGGTGGAGATCATTCGAGACATGGCCTGGTCGCCCCTGTTGGAGCAAGGCAGCGTGGTCACCGTTGGAGAATATGACGGCATTCACCGCGGCCACCGAACCGTGATTGCCGAAATGCACCGCATGGCAGCGGAGAGAGGCTGCGCCACCGCGGTAGTGACCTTTGACCGCCACCCTGCAACAGTAGTGAGACCAGATTCAGCGCCTTTGCTGCTGTGTGATCTAGAAACCAAGCTCGAACTCTTGGCGGAAACAGGCGTTGATTACACGTTGGTGGTCGAATTCACGCCCGAACAGGCCGCGGTTCCTGCTGAAACGTTCGCGAGGCACGTGCTCGTTGATTGTCTTGAGGCAAAGGTCATCGTAGTGGGAGCTGATTTTCACTTCGGTAAGGGTCGTCGGGGCAATGTCGAGACTCTCCGATCCGTCGGACATGAATTCGGCTACGAAGTCATCGGACTGCCGCTCGTCAAGCAGTTGACAGGGGAAGGCGAAGTTATTTCGTCGACATCAATACGCTCGGCTCTTGCTGAAGGAGATGTAGAAAAGGCCCATCGGCTCCTGGGTCGACCCTTCGAAGTGCGGGGAATAGTCACTCCGGGAGACCGACGCGGAAGAACCATTGGGTTTCCCACAGCGAATCTGCCAACAACTCCCGATTTGCAGGTGCCATGCGATGGTGTCTACGCGGCTTGGTATCAGCGACCGGATGGCACTCAATACCCAGCAGCGGTCAACGTAGGCAAACGGCCCACATTTTACGATTTTGCTGAACGCTCACTGATCGAAGCTCATTTGATTGGGTTTCGCGGAGATTTGTATGGAGAGCAGGCAAAAGTTCGTTTCGTTCGACGTTTACGGGGCGAACGACGATTCGAAGACATCGAAGAACTTGCCGCGCAACTAGGAAGAGACGTCGCAGACGCCGCCAAATGCCTTTCCGAGTAGTCATCGACACGATCAAGGCCCGCGCTATCGAAGAACTTCGCTGTTAGAATGCCCGTTGGCGCGAAGTTTTCGCGTCGGCCACCTAGCCGCAATATTCACCACTCGGCGGCATGAAGATGTATTTGAGGAAATAAACACATGGCCGAAAAGTCCGCCACTATGGCAGCGCACCGGCATCACGAAACTGACACCGGGTCACCCGAAGTTCAGGTTGCGTTGCTCACGGATCGGATAAATGATCTCACCGAACACTTGCAGACCCACCCAAAGGATCACCACAGTCGACGCGGTTTACTGAAACTTGTTGGTCACCGCCGCCGACTTTTGAACTATCTCGACAACAACGACGTCGAGCGTTACCGGTCACTCATTGCGAAACTCGGATTGCGTCGATAAGCGAGCCAGGCGGCCTTGACACCGCCAATCTTGCACTCGGCCAAAGCTCGGCAATACATACACCGCATTGCAATTGGCAGTCGTCACTCCCTCGGACTGAGTCGGGTGGGTGGCGTCTACCAACTGAATACAAAACATGGCGAGAAGGTCTCGCCGAAGGAGTAGAAAAACCTATGGCAGATGCCATTTCTGTATCGGGCCCGATCTCGGGTACCGACAAAACCATTTCATTCGAAACCGGCAAACTTGCAGGTTTATCGAATGGCGCTGTTATTGCGAAAATTGGATCCACACAGGTTCTGGTTACCGCGACAGCATCAAGTAAACCTCGCGACGGAGCCGACTTTTTTCCGTTGACCGTCGATATCGAAGAGCGCATGTACGCAGCAGGGCGAATCCCTGGTTCGTTCTTTCGCCGAGAGGGTCGCGCGTCAGACGATGCGATTCTTGCCTGTCGACTGATTGATCGTCCTTTGCGACCGAACTTTCCTAGCGAGTATCGCCACGACACCCATGTAGTTGGCACCATCCTGGGGGTTGATGGAGAGAACCCATACGACGTAATTGCCCTAAACGGAGCGTCGGCCGCCCTTTGGGTAAGTGGAATACCCTTCGAATCTCCCATTGCTGCGGTACGCATTGCTTACAACACCGAAGGTTCATGGATCCCGTTCCCCACCTATCAAGAAGGCGAAGCAGCGACCTTCGAAATGGTCGTTGCGGGTAGACAGCTTCAAAGTGGCGACATCGCCATCATGATGGTTGAGGCTGGAGGCACGGAACGGGCCTTCGAATATTACGACGATGGCGCTCCGAAAGTCACCGAAGAGGTGCTTGCCGACGGCCTGGAAGCCTCGAAGCAATGGATCGATGATGTGATCGAGCTTCAGAAAGGCTTGCGAAGTCAACTAGGTGATATCGAGGAGCTTGAGTGGACCCCAAGCCTGGACTACAACGACGAGATTCTGGCGAGGGTGCGTTCGGTAGCAACCCCGCAATTGACCGAAGTGATGGCAATTGCTGACAAAGCTGAGCGAGAAGCTCGACAAGACGCCGCAAGCGCTGAGATCCAGGCCCAACTGGAAGAGGAATTTGCGGAAACGACAGATGCATCCAAACAAATTCGCGCCGCAGTGCGTTCAGTTTCGAAAGAAATCGTTCGCCGACGGATCGTTGAAGACGGCTTCCGCATCGATGGTAGGGCTACGGATGAAGTGCGTCCGCTGTCGGCTGAAGTCAGCTATATCGGCGAGACTGCACACGGATCAGGATTGTTTCAACGTGGCGAAACTCAGGTTTTGAATGTAACAACCCTGGGCATGAGCCGCATGGAGCAACTCATCGACACGCTCAATCCGAATGACCGCAAGCGTTATATGCATCATTACAACTTCCCTCCGTTTTCGACGGGTGAAGCTGGATTTATGCGTGGCCCTAAACGTCGAGAAATTGGTCACGGCGCGCTGGCTGAACGAGCTCTACTCCCGGCGATTCCCTCAAAAGAGAGTTTCCCATACACCCTTCGGCTGGTTTCTGACGTGCTCTCGTCGAACGGGTCAACATCAATGGGTTCGGTATGCGCATCTTCGCTTTCGCTGATGGATGCCGGAGTGCCGATTCGCGGCCACGTATCAGGCATAGCTATGGGTCTGGTGCATGCCGACGGTAAATATGTGACTCTCACCGATATCTTGGGAGCAGAAGATGCTTTCGGAGACATGGACTTCAAGATCGCCGGCACGGAAGACGCTATAACTGCGCTTCAACTCGACACCAAGATCGAGGGCATTCCAGCGGAAGTCCTGACTGACGCACTCGCGCAAGCACGCTCAGCCCGCATGCAGATACTTGCCGTGATGAACGAAGCCATACCGGAGCCGAGACCCGATGTAGGTGGTAACGCACCGAAAATAGTAAGTTTCGAAATTCCAATCGACAAGATCGGTGAAGTGATCGGCCCAAGAGGAAAAGTTATCAACACCGTTCAAGAAGAAACCGGTGCTGATATTTCGGTTGACGATGATGGAACGGTTGGAGTCGTGAGCATCGGATCACCCGATCGCGACAGGGTCGTAGAAGCGGAACGCCAGATTCGCTTAATCGTCAACCCTCCGACAGCTGATGTTGGAGCGGAGTACGACGGTCGAGTTGTCAATATCACTAAGTTCGGTGCGTTCGTTAACATTTTGCCGGGGACTGATGGGCTGCTGCATATCAGCAAGATCGGTGGAAAACGACGCCTCGATAAAGTCGAAGAGGTTTTAAATGTTGGCGATGCCGTGAAGGTTCTCGTGGACGACATTGACCCGAATGGGAAACTTTCTCTGTCGATGGTCGCAGATGCTGAGGCAGGGTCAGTTGACGACACGGACGAAGCAATTGGCGAATCCGAGGGCGGTCAAGTGACAGCGGAGACTCGTCAATCGATCGAGACGTCCGATTCGACGGAAACATCTCCCGAGGATGAAAACGGTTCTTCCAACGCTCGAGAATACGTCTCTTTTGAAGAACATTTTTCGGGCATGGCCGAGGACGTGTACGGCGATATGGGCCCCGAACCAAAGGACGACGGGCGCGGTCGCCGTCGCCGCCGGGGTCGGCGCTGATCAATTCACTGGGTGAAATGCCTGTTATTCGAAAATAGTGACGCCAACGGTGTGTCCTGTCGCCCAGAATGGTGGCAGGGCACACAACATCGTGGAACCTCTAGAAAGGGACGGCTCGTATGCGCGTAGTAGTCGTAGGTTCGGCAGGCCGAATGGGATCAGCGGTCTGTGAAGCGGTGGTGGCCGACGAATATTTAGACCTTGTCGCCGCGGTGGATCCGTCTTGTCCAGGTGAGATGGACCCCACCGACACCGTTGTTGTCTCCGATTCACTCGAAGACATCGATCCCGCTGGCGTTGATGTCGCCGTCGATTTCACTGTCGCCGAAGCAGCCCGACGCAATATCCATTGGTGTGCAGATAACGGCGTTCATGCAGTTGTAGGTACAAGTGGCCTGGTGGAGAGCGATATCGCGTCTTTCCGCACAGTCTTCACATCAAGCAATTGCCTCATTGCGCCCAATTTCGCGATTGGCGCCGTTTTGTTAATGCGTTTCGCGGAGATGGCGGCACCGTTTTTCCCGACGGCGGAAGTTATAGAGCTTCACCATGACAACAAAGTTGATGCGCCTTCCGGTACCGCGATGAGGACGTTGGAACGAATGGCGGAGGCATCCAGCGATTGGGGTACTGATCCAACAGAGCGAGAGACCATCCCGGGTTCGCGAGGAGGCGTCGGTCCGGCCGGTATCTCGGTGCACTCAGTTCGGTTGCGTGGCCTGGTTGCTCATCAAGAAGTTCTGTTCGGTACCGATGGTGAAACCCTGACCCTCCGCCACGACAGCTTAGACAGGGCGTCATTCATGAACGGAATCACCCTTGCTTGTAAAAATATTTCCGAACATCGCGGTGTGACAATTGGTCTGGAGATAATTCTTGGGATTTGAACCGTGACGGCCCACGTAGTTGTGGTGGGTAGTCTCAACTACGACGTCACCGTGTGGGTTCCTCGACGTCCTCGACCCGATGAGACGATTCACGGGACTCGTGTAGCAGAATTTGCTGGTGGAAAGGGAGCCAATCAGGCTGTGGCGGCGGCGCGATTAGAAGCGAAAGTCACCATGGTTGGCTGCGTGGGAACGGACAGGCGAGGGGATTTTTTGCTCGCAGAGCTAGATGCTGCAGGGGTTAACCACGCGAACGTTGCGAAAGTAGATACATCGACTGGAATTGCTCTCATTACCGTTGATGCTGACGACGTTTCGATCGTTGTAGTTGCAGGTGCCAACGGCGAGCTTGATCGTAAGCGAGTGGAGGCAGCAGCAGATGAGATTAGGTCAGCAGATGTACTCCTGCTGCAAGGGGAAGTCGATGCAGAGGCTTCCAGGACCGCAGCGGTTCTCGCTGCAGCATCTTCGACGGCCGTGGTGTTCAATCCTGCGCCGTTCAACGAAGTTGCCGCTCAGGTTCTTCCACTGGCCGATGTAGTTGTAGTCAACCGACACGAGGCGGCACAGCTTGGCGACGCGGAGCCACCGATCCTAGTAACCACACTGGGTGCCGACGGGTGTGAAGTCCGAGTTAACGAGGAAACGACTCGAGTAGATGCCCCAGAGATCGAAGCAATAGACCCGACAGGAGCCGGCGATGCGTTTGTAGGAGCCTTCGCCGTGGCGTTCATTGATACGGGTGATCCGATCGCAGCTGCAGCTGTTGCTGTGCGAGCGGGTGCAGCTGCAGCCACAAGGGTGGGGGCACAACCAGGTATGCCTACGTGGCATGAGATCGATCAGGTGTGACTCGAACTAGCCCTCTGAGGACCTTTTCTTGCCACGGCTAGTCTGCAACATCACCAAGACGATCATGGCGAAGGTAAACGGCAGGGAGAATCGACTGATGAATCGCACCGTCGCTCCCACCGGACCTTCGAAGACAGAGCTCACCCAATAAATCAAGAGAAGGCGAGACAAAGTTCCAGCAAGATTGACGGCAACGAAGGGCAGTCGTCGCATTTTCGCGATACCAGCGAGAAGACACATCGGATAGCCCGGAATTGCGAATAGCAATACCCACCCGACCCGCGGAAACCAGCGTTCCAGTAGGGCGATAGTGCGAGTGAAGGCGTTGTGAGGGCCAAATTCGGATGTTAAATATGCCTTGGTGGTGTTACCGAATTCCCAACCAATTTGGTGAAGAAACAAATCTGGGGCGAAAAGGCGCACAGCGCCGACGATCAAAAACGCGCTGGCTTCGGTCTCATGAGCCGCCAGTAGAAGCATCGGGTCAGTGGCGTTAAGGGAGATCAGCAAAAGTGGTTGCGAAGACAGCAGACTGCTTGTCAGTATCTGCCCGACATAAGCAGCTAACGCCAGCAAAAGGGGAACAGCGGCTAGCTGCTTGAACCTTCGACGTGCTTCAGGATCAAGTTTCGTGTTGGGTGGGTTGAAATCTGTCATTTGTCGCCTTCACCCTACGCGGATGTGGCCGTCAGCAAGCTCTTCTCCTACGATCTGCCACATGCAGTCGACGATGATGGATACGCCGCTTACCCTTGACTTCTTCTTCCGACGAGCGGAAAGCCTGTTTCCGCACAAGGAATTAGTGACTGCTACTGCAACCGGTATTGAGCGCAGCAATTACGGAGAATGGACTGAACGTACACGGCGGCTCGGCGGCGCAATAGAGGACCTAGGCGTTAGCGAATACGGACGGGTAGGTACCTTTGCGTGGAACACAACTCGTCATCTCGAACTCTATTTCGCGGTGCCCTGCTCCAACCGGGTATTACACACGCTCAATATTCGTTTGTTTGCTGATCAAGTCGTGTACATCGCCAATCATGCGGAAGACGAAATTATCTTCGTCGATCGCTCTCTGATGGCGCTTCTCTGGCCTTTAGTCGACAAATTGGAAACCGTTCGACACCTGGTCGTCATGGACGACGGCGAGGGAGAGGTTCCCGACGATGCTCGAGTGCTGCAATATGAGGATTTGATAGAGGCGGCCTCACCGGTTGATTTCGAGGTTAGAGACGAGAAGCAAGCCGCTTCGATGTGTTACACGAGCGGAACGACCGGAAATCCCAAAGGTGTCGTGTACAGCCATCGGTCGACTTATATGCACACAATTACGACGATGACCAACGATGGCTTGGGCGTGAGTGAATCGGATGTGATCCTGCCCGTCGTACCTATGTTTCACGTCAACTCGTGGGGGTTGCAGCATGCCGCCGTCGCGGCCGGTGCCACCCTCGTCAACCCAGGGCCCAAGCTGCAGCCCGGGCCAATAGCTGAATTGATGGAGAGCGAACGAGTAACGATTGCTGCGGGTGTCCCGACAATTTGGATGGGAGTGCTCGAAGAACTTGATGGCCGAGACGTGTCGAGCCTAAGAGCGATCCCTTGCGGCGGCTCGGCGGTGCCGAAATCGTTGTCGGAGGCATACCGGGAAAAAATTGGATTACCCATTTTGCAAGCTTGGGGCATGACAGAAACGAGTCCGCTTGCTGCCATAGCGCACATCAAATCGGGAGAGAAAGAACTCGACGATGATGCCAAAGCTGATTTTCGTGCCTCGGTTGGAACGATCGTTCCAACCGTCGAGTTCCGAATCTGCGAACCTGACTCGAGCGAGCAACTTCCTTGGGATGGAAAGTCGAGTGGCGAGTTGCAGGTCCGGGGCCCCTTTATCACTCGCGAGTACTACAAGCGCCCTGATGCTATGGACTCATTCACCGAGGATGGGTGGTTGAGAACCGGCGACGTAGCGACGTGCGACGAACGGGGGTATATCCGGCTAGTCGACAGGACCAAAGACCTCATCAAATCTGGCGGTGAGTGGGTCAGCTCGGTTGAAGTAGAGAACGAAATCATGAGCCACCCGAAAGTGGTGGAGGCCGCCGTCATTGCGGTTGCATCGGAGAAGTGGATGGAACGGCCGATGGCCTGCGTTGTTCTCAAAGAGGGCGAATCGCTGAGTCATGAGGAGCTCCTCGAGTATCTGACTCCTCGCATGGCTAAATGGTGGCTCCCTAGTGCGACTCGAATTATTGACGAAGTACCGAAGACATCCACCGGAAAATTCTCGAAGCGAACCCTCAGAGATGACTTCGCTGATCTGGTGATCGAATAACACTGGGACAGCAGGAGAGCGGCGAGTAGAAGAACGGCGCACGGATGTCAACGTTGACGCGTATTCGCATCCATACTGAATATATTGACGCGGACCAGGAGATTTGGTGCGTTGATTTGAAGATTGGTTTCATGCATATTTATTGGGTACGACTTGGCGCTGGTAGCCTCGCGACGTCCCCCGACTAGGAGCCTGTTATGTCCACGGTTGAAGAGATGATTGGCCGCACGGATCCGAATGACTTCGAAGCGATTCTCGCGATGACTAACACGGACCCCGAAGAAGTGATTCATTCGGTTGAGGACAATGCCGAATGCATTTACTCCTGGGACTATGAAAAAGGTGCCAGACCGCAGCTAGCGAAGCTCTATGAGAAAGCCAAAGCGGGACAGTGGAACGGCGAAACAGACTTACCCTGGGAAACCGAAGTTGACCAAGAAGCCCTAGCCGTCGAAGAGTATGAAACCAATGGTGGAGCAGGAGACGTGCTGGATCTCACGGGTACCGGGGTCGAATCATGGGGTCGCGACGAGTGGGTCAAGTTCAACATGGAATCGCAGAATTGGGCTCTGAGCCAGTTCATGCACGGCGAACAAGGGGCTTTGGTTTGCACGGCCAAGATCGTCGAAACCGTCCCTTGGATTGACGCAAAATATTATGCGGCTACTCAGGTAGTTGACGAAGCTCGACACGTTGAAGTTTTCGCCAAATACTTGGATACGAAGCTGTCCGACAGCTACCCCATCAACGTCCACTTGCGGATGCTCTTAGACGAAATCGTTAAAGACTCCCGCTGGGACATGACATATCTGGGTATGCAAATCATGGTCGAAGGGCTTGCGCTAGCGGCCTTCGGATTGATCTATCAGCAGAGCCAAGAGCCTTTGCTGAAGCAACTATTGCGCTACGTCATGGCTGATGAAGCCCGCCACGTCGCCTTTGGTGTCCTTTCACTGAAAGAGGTCTACAGCGATATGTCCCAGGCGGAGTTACGAGACCGTCAAGAGTTCGCATTCGAGGCTGCGCTGCGGATGCGCGACCGGTTCCTGCAGCAGGAAGTGTGGGAACGAATGGGAGCTGATGTGAAGAAGGTCATTCCTTTGGCTTACGCGGATCCCCTTCGCCAGGAATTTCAGCAGTTACTTTTCACAAAGATTGTTCCCAACTGTAAGAAGTTGGGGCTGCTCGACGCTGGTGATGGCTGGCTAAGAGAAAAGTTCGGAGAGATTGGCGTCATCCAGTACGAAGACTGGGTGGACACCGCCGAAGAAGTTGACGCTTTCTCTGTTGCTCGAGAACTAGAGGCCGAAGCAGCCGCAGAAAACGGATCCTGACATCGTCGATGGCACATCGTTCAGACCCTGAAATATTGGTGGCGCTTGCGCTGCGGCTCAAGGGATTCGGTGAAGTCGAGACCGTTGCATCAGTACACGGACTGACGTTGGATGCCACTGGAGCCATCCTGAGTCAAATGGTGGATGTCGAAAAATGTATGGTGCGGCAGGTTGAAGGCGTTGAGAAATATGTCCTCACTCCAGTCGGACGTGAGCAAGGCCAGGCAGCGCTGATCCAAGAACTGCAATTGGTGGAAGCTCAGGAGGTCATACAGGCCGCATATGACAACTTTCTCCGACTCAACCCAGAGATGCTGCAACTTTGTACCGACTGGCAAGTGATCGATGACGGCTCAGGAGAGCAAAAGCTAAACGACCACAGCGACAGTGCATACGACAGCGGGATCCTTGACCGACTTGCGGTGTTGGACCAGCGAATCACAGAAGTCCTTGGACCCTCAGCTGAAGTGCTCTCTCGGTTTGATAACTATCCGCCTCGGTTTACATTGGCCCTCGAAAAAGTACTTTCCGGTGATCTGGATTGGTTGACGAAACCAATAATGCCGAGCTACCACACGGTGTGGTTCGAGCTTCACGAAGACCTTCTCGCGACGTTGGGTATTGACAGAGCGAGTGAGGGGAGTGTCTGAGGGGCTACTCTCGGCTCCATGACTGCGCGATTTGGCCGAGTTATACCGGCTATGGTGACCCCGTTTTCAGAAGACGGTGCTTTAGATGTGGATGCCTCGGTGACCCTTGCCAAGTGGCTTGTGGACCAAGGAAGTGAAGGACTGGTTATTACGGGAACAACCGGTGAAGGTCCGGCGGTAACCGACGAAGAAGACTGGGAATTGTGGCGTGCGGTCGCTGAGGCGGTCACCGTGCCGGTGATCGCAGGAACCACGACAAATGACACGGCGCATTCAGTCCTTCAAACTCGTAAAGCTGAAGAATTAGGGTGCGACGCGATCCTGGCCGTTACTCCGTACTACAACCGCCCATCGCAGGCCGGCGTTTACGCTCACTTCGAAGCCGTAGCATCGGCAACAGGCCTCCCTGTCGTTCTCTATGACATTCCAGTCCGAACCGGCAGGAAAATAGAGACAACAACAATGATGCAACTAGCCCATCAAGTATCGAACATCGTTGCGGTCAAAGACGCCGCGGGGAACCCCGGGGAAACAGCGAAGGTTATACGAGACGCCCCCGAAGGCTTTGAGGTGTACAGCGGCGACGACGCGCTCACACTGCCCCTTTTAGCTGTGGGTGCTGTAGGAGTCATCAGTGTCGCCGCTCACTGGTCTGCACCTGAGCACGTCGCCATGATGAATGCTTGGGATTCGGGAGATGCGGCAGAGGCGAGACGGATTAACGCGCTTCTCCTCGAAAGCTTTGACTACGAAACCGGAGACGCCGCGCCGAACCCGGTACCGACAAAGGCGATGTTGCGAACTCTAGGGCTACCGGTTGGCGAGCCACGGTTACCAATGGGACCGACACCTGAAGGGTTGGAAGACATGGCCCGAGATGTCTACGCCCGGTTGAAGGCTTAATTTGGTTGCAAGCAACGTAAACATCACTTTCTTAGGTGGGCTTGGAGACGTCGGACGTAATTGCACCTGCGTTGAGATTGACGGCAAGCTGCTTGTAATTGATTTCGGTGTGATGTTTCCCGACGCCACCATGCCGGGTGTCGACGTCATCCTCCCAGATACCAGTTGGTTAGCTGGGCGAGAAGAAGACATCGTCGGATTAGTCGTTACGCACGGACACGAGGATCATGTCGGTGGCGTAGTTCACTTTCTCCGAGAATTCGAAACGACCCTCTACGGCTCGGCATTAACCATGGGATTCGCTCAACAAAAAGTGAGGGAAGCTCATTTAGAAGATCGGACGTCTTTCCAGGTGCTGAAGGACGGAGAACGACTCGACATAGGTCCCTTCGATGTCGAGGTATTGCCCATCACTCATTCAGTTCCGCAAAGCCTGTGCGTTGTTCTACACACAGCTCACGGAGTCGTGGTTCACACGGGCGATTTCAAACTCGACTCAAATCCAATCGATGGTCGAATCACTGACCTCGAGCGATTGAAGCAACTAAGAGACGGACCAGGCGTGCGTGTTTTGATGGCGGACTCGACCAATGCGGACAAACCCGGTTGGAGCGCTTCGGAATCAACAGTGGGCGAAACCTTCGAACGTCGGTTCTCTGAATGGAGTGACAGACGTCTGGTTGTGAGTTGCTTCGCCAGCCATTTACACCGAGTCCAACAAATCTGTGACGTAGCGATCCGGGAGGGACGAACCATCTTCCCCTTGGGTAGATCGATGATCAACAACATACGTACAGCTCAAGAACTCGGAGTCCTTGAACTGCCTCATCGCTACGTCGATTCCATCGACCGCATCGGTAGCTATGAACCCGGCGCTGTCTGCGTGATTTGTACCGGGTCTCAGGGTGAACCCAACGCTGCGCTCTCTCTATTGGCTAAAAGCGATCATGCGGACCTGACGCTCGAACCGGACGACGTAGTCATGCTCTCTAGTCATCCAATTCCAGGAAACGAAATCCCGGTATACCGAGTGATTGATCAATTGACACGTTTGGGGTGCGAGGTCATTCACGACGGGCACGAACATGTGCACACGACCGGACACGCTCAAAGAGACGAATTGCGGCACCTTTACGACATTGTTTCGCCAGAGTGGTACGTGCCCATCGAAGGCGAGTATCGAATGTTGCAACGCAATGCAGACGTCGTGATGGGCGCGGGACATGAACCTGACCGAAGTTTGGTTGTGCTTGATGGAACGCAACTGACCCTCGATGAGGGCGGACTTCGCGTGACTGGTCGTGTGCCGGCGCCGTACCGATTTGTTGACGGGATACTTAACGACCTCAGTGCGGAAATACTGGACACGCGCCGAAAACTAAGCGAAGGCGGTTTCGTTCACGTTGTTGTGCTCGTAAGCGCTGACACTGGGCTGGTCGGCCATCCAGAAATAGCCACTCAGGGATGGATAGACCGCGACAAAAGCGTCACGGTTCTCGCAGAATTAGAAGTCGAAGTAGCGAAAGCTGTTGAAGCGTCGATCCGGGACGGTAAAGCGCCCGGAGATCTTGAACGAGTAGTTCGACGGGTTACGGGCCAGTTTGTGGGAAACAGGACTCGCCGTCGACCACCCATTTCGGCGTCGGTGATTACCGTCGACTGAACGAGCATGTGGCGGATGCTTCGGTACTCTCGCCAGTGTGGCATCCAAGCGCCCAAACGGCGGTTCAAAGGGGATCAGATCTCCAGGTACACAGCGTCGTCCAGGTAACCCATCGATGTTGCGTCGAATGGGCGAAGCCGGTCTTCGCGGCAGAGGAACCGACTTGGCGGGTCTTCTCCTCGTCGTGGCGGCCATAATCTCCCTTTTAGCGCTTTTCGGAGACAAAGCAGGAATCGCCGGACGACTATTCGAGAACGTTATGAGCGTCCTTGTAGGCATCTTCCGATATGCCGTGCCGTTCGCGCTCATGGGCTGCGCCTACGCGCTACTTCGTGACAAGAGCAGCGACAGAACGTGGAGGATCGCCTTTGGTGGGGTCCTCACCAGTCTTTCGTTGTCGGGGATGGCGCACTTGATCGGAGATGCAGCCGGAATCAAGACCACGCTTGATGACCTTCGAGCTTCAGGCGGAGTTGTCGGCGCAGTAGTAGGTGAGCCACTCCGCAGAGCTGTCGATGACCCCGGTGCGTGGGTGGTCCTGCTCTTGGCTGCCATGTTCGGTGTGTTGATCGTCACCGACACCGGGCTTCGGCAAGTGTTGGCAGCGTTGGCGATCGCCACGCGCTTCGGGGCGCGGCACCTCAGACGCGCGCTGCGAAGCCTACAAAGCCTTGGGTCGGAGAGAGAGGCGTCAGAATATTCAGCGCGGGAGCGAATGAAGCTACCGACTATCTCCGCACCGGACCTCGGTCTTCCGCCGGCGCCAGCCGACGCCGAAACGACAAAACACGAAACTGACGTCGCTGAAACAACAACCCGCGAGCAACATTGGGACGAGTCACCAGAGGAACAACCTGGAATTCGACAGTCAGCTGAAAGACAGTGGGAAGAACCTCAAGATTCAATCGCTCAAGAAATGAACTCTGAAGTTCCGCCCGAGCAGATGAAAATTGATCTAGTCAACCGACCTACAGGAGATTGGCAGCTACCTCCTCGAGAAAGTCTTAATAGGTCAGGCGCCCACGATGTTGACGAACGTCTGTTACAAAATGGTGCGCGGAACTTAGAAGCTGCCCTTGCGAGCCACGGTGTTGAAACTCAAGTTACCGGTATGGAAGTAGGGCCAACCGTCACCCGCTATGAACTTTCGCTCGGCAAGGGAGTGAAGGTATCCCGAGTTACGAGCCTCCACAAAGACATCGCATATGCGATGGCATCCGCCGATGTTCGCATATTGGCACCCATTCCTGGACGTTCAGCAATCGGGGTGGAGGTTCCAAACGCCGACCGCCACCTCGTCGCTCTGGGCGACATACTCGCCAGCCAGGCAGCTGCCGACGCTAGGCATCCCCTCGAAGTCGCGTTCGGTCAAGACATTTCGGGCAATGCCGTAATGGCGGACCTTGCATCAATGCCCCACGTCTTGATCGCAGGTGCCACTGGAGCGGGCAAATCGTCCTGCATCAACTCGGTTATCACCTCGTTGCTCATGCGTGCCACGCCAGACGAAGTGCGTCTAATCCTCATCGACCCCAAACGAGTCGAACTGGGCCCATACGACCGTCTTCCTCATTTATTGACGCAAGTCGTCACTAACCCGAAAAAAGCGGCGAACGCCCTGTCTTGGGCCGTAAAGGAGATGGAACGTCGTTACGACGTCCTTTCGGAGATCGGATTTCGTGACATAACGGGTTACAACTCTGCATATGACGAAGGACGCTTGGCATCGGACCTCAATGAAGAACGTGAATTTGAGCGGATGCCCTTTGTCGTTGTTGTCGTCGACGAGTTAAACGATCTCATGATGGTTGCCGCACGCGATGTGGAGGATTCGATAACTCGCCTCGCACAGATGGCACGAGCAGTGGGTATCCATCTAGTTATCGCAACTCAGCGACCGTCAGTCAACGTGATCACCGGTGTTATCAAAGCCAATATTCCGTCGCGCATAGCTTTCGCGGTGTCGAGCCTTGCGGATAGCCGCGTCATCCTCGACCAGTCTGGAGCTGAACGACTCATCGGAAAAGGCGACATGCTGGTGTTAGGTTCCAACAGCAGCGTCGCCAAAAGAGTTCAAGGTTGCTGGGTGAGCGAAGCTGAGATTCATCAAGTGGTTGCTCACTGGCGAAGGCAAGCACCCAAAACCGACTATGTCGAAGGCGTTGAAGGCGAGAACGACTCCGCCTCTTTCGTGATTCCCGGTGGATCTTCTGGTGATGAAGACGATGACGACCTCATGATGCGAGCCATGGTCATAGTGGTAGAAACCCAACTCGGATCGACCTCGATGCTGCAACGGAAACTCAAAGTTGGATTTGCGCGCGCTGGACGGTTAATGGATCTTCTCGAACAACGAGGAGTTGTAGGTCCGTCTATTGGTTCCAAAGCCCGAGACGTATTGATGACCCAAGAAGAGCTCAACATTCTCCTCGCCAATCGTTGAACTCTGCCGTCGCTGGTGAAATCACGCGGATGGATGAACGAAGGTAGGGTCACTTCATGAGCGATTACGAGGTCATTGCAACCGGACTGCAGTTTCCCGAAGGACCGGTAGTAATGCCGGACGGCTCGATCGTCGTAGTTGAAGTGAAGCGAGGCACCATTTCCCGAATCGACGAAACGGACGGATCGATCGAAATCGTCGCCCAACCTGGGGGCGGCCCCAACGGCGCCGCCATTGGCCCAGACGGTCTTTTGTACGTCTGCAATAACGGCGGATTCACCTGGAGCGATGCACGGGGGCTCACCGTTCCAGGTTTGGCAGCAGAGGACTATTCGTCAGGTCGAATCGAACGGATCGACATAGAAACTGGAGAGGTTGACGTCCTATACGCGGACGTAAGTGGAGAACCCCTTAAGGGTCCCAACGATCTCATGTTTGACTCGACAGGAGGATTTTGGTTTACCGACCACGGGAAAACCCGTGCGCGCACCCGCGACCGTGGAGGGCTTTACTATGGACGAGCTGACGGATCGTTCGTGCAAGAGATTGCGTTCCCCATGGATGGGCCGAACGGCGTTGGTTTATCACCTGAAGAAGACAGGGTTTATGTCGCCGAGACCCACCAAGGTTCGATTCTTTATTGGGAGCTTTCGGGACCAGGAGAGTTGGCAGGCTCGCCCCACGGGAGGTTCCTCGCACGACCCGCAGGAAGAAAGCTTTTCGACTCATTAGCAATGGATGCCGAAGGAAACGTGAGTGTCGCCACCATTCAGACCGGGGGAATTAGCACGTTCACGCCCCACGGTGAGGAACTCGAATTCTTCGGCGTAGACGATCCGATCTGCACCAATATTTGTTTTGGTGGAGCAGAAATGAAGACTGCCTACATCACATTGTCAGGCACGGGCAAGCTAATCCGGGCAGATTGGCCACGACGCGGATTGGCGTTGCCTTTCTGACTTATAGCCGAGCCGTCACGCCAGACAGCGCGGGAGTGCTCCTCCGTTGAAAGCAATCATGTCCGCGATTCCTTTTTCGAATCCCACCCAATCGTAATCCGATTCGGAGTTTTCCCGATAAGCGACATGAAGATTACCGGCGAGTCGTTCAGTATCCGTTAGTTGGTCGAACTCGCCCAGATCGGTTGTAAAGGCCTGCTCTATAGGCGTGCGTCCCGACGAGATTCCCTGTGCGGCTGTGTCCTGTACGAATCGAAGATAGCTCCTTTGAGCGTCGAGTACTTCACCGATCTCCCCACCGCGGAACGCGGGTCCGTGACCAGGAACAATTACTTCCGCGCCTTGACGTTCGATGGCGTCAAGAGCATCCAAAGTTCCCTGGATAGAGCCGAAAAGAGCGAACGGAGTTCCGCCATGAAATATGAGATCACCGGTGAAGAGCACGCCGCGTTCCGGCAGCCACGCCAGAACATCCCCCTCGGTGTGGGCGACGTACCCTAAATCAAATAGCTCGATTATTAGATCATCGAGGTGCAGGGTAGTTGAACCCTCGAATGTGACATCAGGAGCGCGGAAACGTAAATCTCCCCAGTTAACCCCGGGGAATGCTGCACGATAATCGGGAATCCCGGTAACCATCATCACTTGCCGGCAAGCGATGTGGCTGATGATTGTTGCGTCTTCGAAAAGGTAATTTCCGTGAGTGTGGTCGGCGTGGTGGTGGGTGTTAACGAGCACTGTGACCGGGTTTGTGGTTACCGACTGGATCGCGTCTAGATAAGCGCGATTTCGAAGCTCCGTTGAGGTGGTGTCAATGCTTACCACCGCGGTTTCTCCAACAATGAAGCCGGTGTTATTGATAAACCAGGTCCCGTCCGGCTGCACATAACTAAAGACCTGTGGAGCCACCTCCTCGAGAAGCCCGGGTCCAAGGTTTCCGTGTAAGTGATTCGAACTCATAGACAGAGCCTACGTGCATGGCGCGTGGCTAGGGATCTACCCTGGTTCCATGACTGGCTCTTCCGACGTAGAACGAGATGTGGACGTATTCGGTGACGAATACGTCCAGGGTGCCCCCGAGGTGTGGCGACGTTTGCGTTCGGAATGTCCAGTCGCCCACACGCCGCGACATGGCGGAGGATGGTTGCCGACCACCTACGCCGACATTTCATCAGTCGCATATGACACCGATAACTTCTCGTCACGCGATGTTGGGGTTGCGTCAACTCCCGACGGCGTAAGTTTGCTGGTTGCGCCTCCGATTACTTCCGACCCGCCCTTTCATACTGATGCCCGGCGAATGCTATTGCCGTATTTCTCGCCGAAAGCCGTTGAGGAGATGCGCGAGGTGACTCGAAGCATCGCCGTTGAGCTTCTCGACGCCATCGACCCGTCGAACACCGTTGACGCGGCAGAAGAGTACGCGCGCTACCTCCCGGTGCGAGTCATCGGATCGATGATCGGTTTGCCAGAAGCCGACTGCGAGATGTTTACTCGATGGTCGGTCGACATCCTTCAGAGCCACCCCGATGAATTCGATCGTAGAACCCAAGCCACCAAGGAGATTCTCGAGTACTTCGCGGAAACTATTGCCGATCGTCGTCGGATTCCCCGCGATGACTTGATCAGCAAGCTTCAAGCGGAAAGTCTCCCCAACGGTGATCCTGTTACCGACAAGCACGTATTAGGTACATGCTTTCTGCTCCTGATAGCTGGTATCGACACCACGTGGAGCTCGATAGCGTCGAACCTGCTTCACCTTGCTACTCACGACGATGACCGTCATCGTCTCGTTGCGGAGCCGCAACTCATTCCGACCGCCGTCGAAGAATTTCTAAGAGCGTATTCGCCGGTGACGATGGCTCGGGTCGTCGCACAAGATTCCGAAATATCTGGTTGTCCGGTTACCGCCGGGGAAAAAGTCTTCCTTCCTTTTGGGGCCAGCAACAGGGACCCGGAAATGTTCGAGGATCCAGATCAAGTGGTCATTGACCGGCAAGAAAATCGTCACTTTGCCTTTGGCATAGGCATCCACCGGTGTCTCGGGTCGAACCTGGCGCGCATGGAGTTAGTCGTCGCGATGGAAGAGTGGCTGAAGCGCTTCCCGAATTTTTCTATCGCTGAAGGTTCTGATGTCGAGTGGGGCGGTACACAGGTACGTGGACCTCGCTCGGTTCCGATCCGGATCGTTTGAGACCAGGTCAGTGTGCTTGCGTCGGCCGTCGCGGAATGATCGTTAAGAACACCAACAGTCCAATCGCCGCGGATAGCGCCCATCCGACCGACAACGGAGTAACGGTTGAAACAATCTGCCGGTCGATCACTGCTCCGAGTAACGCTCCTAAGGCCAAAGTAACGAAACCGATTGTCGACGCCGCCGTC
>ENA-UPTF01000723-UPTF01000723.1-marine-metagenome-genome-assembly--contig:-NODE-723-length-22338-cov-2.662549_pt1 | contig 22338 bp, 20 predicted proteins | sample MGYA00238166_ERZ767019 | MGnify/ENA primary metagenome ERZ767019 (study PRJEB28930, sample SAMN06266391) | marine metagenome | isolation source: Sea water from 250 m depth | place: Atlantic Ocean | study... | reverse complement strand
CCTCGTTAGCAATACCGACCGCCCGTTGCAAGTTTGCCAACCACTCACTCGTTCCTGGCTTTGCCGGTGCTCTGTTGATGGGATTTATTGAATGCACTGCTCAGATTCCCACCTCGATTTATCGAATTCGATTCTGTCGCGCATAGAGCACCGAGAACGGGACCGTTGAGGCCGCAGAAAATTAGCTTGTCGGTGTAATTGTTTATTTTTTTCAGCGTATTATAAATTGAAGAATCTTTGAATTCTTCTATTGCCTTATTGCTTTCAGATAAATGTTGATTTGCAATCTCTCTTGTTTTGCTTAATATATTGTCACTACGTAAAATATCTAGAACTTGACTAATTTTAGTCTTGTCTTCTCTAAGGTCTTGTAGCAGGTTAATAAAAGATGAACCAATTTCATCAATTGCAATATGTACTGGCAGAGTATAGGTTCCTTCTAGTATGTCGTTGCCTACAGGCTTACCAAGTTTCTTTTGATCTGAGGCGTTCCCAAGACGTTCGGCGGTTTTAGTGGATCAAAAAACTACTTGCATGGCCTCTGCTATTTCTTCGAGCGAGAAGGTTTTTATATGCGGATTCGATCCTGACCAAATGTAGTTGAAATGTTGGCGAAGAATCTGTGCATAAGAACTCGAAGATCCGAAATGGAACATAGGAACTAAGCCGTCTATGGAAGTGCCATCCAGGGAAGAGTTGGGTTTGCCGAAATGGTATGTTTCTATGAATGCTGATTGGGCTGTCATAACCATGTAAACCGATGGCCAGTGGTCAACAAATCTCACGTCTATTCCGAATCGGGTTCTTAGTTCCGACTGTTTCTTTAGATCGGCGATGACATTTAAGCTACGCCAACTGTCGTTATATAAAGGGCCACTTTTAAACCGCCCTTCGTCTTCGAACTGTAGTCCATCTTCTGCTACAGCCCTAGCGCGTGCAAACTCGCTAACGGGATTAACGAGAATCGCTCTAACTTGAACAGCCTGGTTATTTGAGGCCATTTGTCGGAGAATGGCTGTATAGCTTTTTTCACCAAAAAACTCTCTTAGGCCGATCCCCTGCAGAAGGATTTCACCTTCTGCTGCTTCTAGCGAGGACGCGATAGTTTTTATCGTGCTTTGATCGGAACTTCTTGGACCTAGAACCTTGTTTAATCCTTGCTCTGTAGCCCCAACTAGGATATCGACAAATTTATTTAGAGTTTCGCCTTCTGAATAAGTTGGTTGAACTTTTAATGGATCCTTACTTAACCTGTTGAAGCCAGATGTTATTAATCGGTGTGGCTCTGAACTGATTGCCTCATTTTCAGGTCTAAGGCTTGCAGGGGTACTGACGGAACGCAGCGCCTCTTCAGTTATGATCCACGTCTTGCCAATTCGCCTAGCAGGAAGAAGACCATCACGAAGCCATTTATATACGGTTTTTTCGCTGATGTTTAGTTGGTCAGCGACGTCCTTGACCCGTAAGTTCATATATTTCTTAAATATTCCTAAATAGTTTTGATATAACCGTATTATTCTATATGCATATTTTCTGCAAATCACGCCCTCCTAAAACAATAGGCTGGTGTTTTCATTGGATATATGATGAATCTTAGAACATGATTACCAGCCAACCGCTGCACCGTCTTTTCGTGGTTCGGAGCCTGCTGTTAGGACGCCAGTTTCTGGGTTACGTGATATGACTTGACCGCCTCCAAAGGTTCCTCGATCGTATCCTGATACTACCCGGACAGCATGGCCTCGTTTTTTAAGTTCATTGACGGTGTCAGAAGATAGATCTTCTTCGACCAACACGTCCTGACTACTTTCAACTTCCACCTTGAATCTAGGTGCATCCAGCGCCTGCTGCGAATCCATGGAGTAGTCGATCATGTTTGATGCAACTTGTAGATGCCCTTGCGGTTGCATGAACCCACCCATCACGCCGAAGCTGAGCCACATTTCATCCTCTCTCGTGGCCATGGCAGGGATGATTGTTTGGAATGGTCGTTTATTTCCTTCAAGATAATTGGGGTGAGTTGGATCGAACGAGAATAAGGATCCTCTGTTCTGAAGGGCCATTCCCAACGTGGGCACAACTAGACCGGTGCCGAATCCGTTGAACAGACTGTTGATCAGTGAGCAGGCAGTGCCTTCCTCATCGACTGCTGTAAGGTAAACAGTATCCGCTCCACCCATTGGATCTCCGTAGGAAACGTTAGGATTTGTGGATAAATTCGATATATGAGCGCGTCGGCGATTGGCATAATCTTTGCTCAGTAATGGGCCAATCGGGACCTCCGCCACTCTAGGGTCGGCAACGTACTGGAATGCATCAGCATATCCCTGCCGCATTGATTCGATCAAAAAGTGATATCGGTCTGCTGATTGGGCATCCATGGAGGCGATCTCAAAACCTTCCGCAAGGTTTAGTGCTATTAATGCCGCGATCCCTTGCCCATTGGGTGGGCACTCCCAAATATCCACGCCTCGGTAGTTAGTGCTTATCGCTTCATCCCAGTCAGAGTGGTGGTTTGCGAAATCCGTTTCTGTGAGCCAGCCGCCTTCAGATTGAATGAAGGCAGCGGTTTTTTTTGCAATTTCCCCTTTGTAAAATGCCTCACTACCACCCTCAGCAATTATCTGTAAAGTACGGCCCAGTTCAGGTAGAGTAACTACCTCCCCGTACTCTGGAGCCCCTCCAAATTTTCCTGGGAGCAGTTCTTGCCCAGAGGGCCTGTAGTTGAGTTTATTTAGTGTTTCGATCGAGCCCCAATTGTGCGCAATTACTTCCGAAACAGCATAGCCTTTTAGCGCATAATCTATGGCAGGCTTTAATACTTCTTTCAGGCTCATTCGACCGTATGTATTCAGTGCCGTCTCCCAACCATGTACGGTGCCTGGAACACTGACGGCAAATTGGCTTCCTTCAAGGTTATTTGGGATTGAATCGAACCCAGCCTTTTGAACGTCATTGACATTGGCCGCGGCCGCCTGGCGTCCTGATCCATTTAGGGCCATAACTTTTCGTTCGTTTTTGTCCCATATAAGAGCGAACATATCGCCACCTATACCGGTAGACATTGGTTCGACGACGTTAAGTACCGCTGCTGTAGCAACAGCTGCATCAACAGCGTTCCCTCCGTCTTTTATAATCTGGAGTCCTGCAACGGCTGCAAGTGGTTGGCTAGTGGCGACCGCTCCCTTTCGAGCTACTATGGCGGATCGTCGAGATTGAAAATAACTCACAGAGATGCTCCAATGATGAATGCTGGTCCATACTTTTATGGTTAATTGGATCATAGTAGCATCGCAAAAAGGCGAAATTCATCTCATAGCTCGCTGTACATGATTCGCTTCAACCTACGTATTTGGAGAACGCTGAATGGCTAGGAATCTTCCGCAGGTAGGAATTGCCTGTAATAAAGCAGTATACGAATCCTACTTAGCTGAGATTGATTTAGATCGTCTTAGACAATTTGCCGATTTTCAATGGAAAGAATTTGATGAAGAGACGAGCTGGGATAGTGCCCCAGAAACTTCAGATCAAGTTAAGTCTGAATTTATAGAATTTACAAAGGGATTGGACGCATTAATTGTTTGCCATGGTTCGCCCAGAGTTGATGAGTTGGTATTCGATGTGTCGCAAAGATTGTCGTTGGTAGGTGAACTAGAGGGGGATCGATTCGCACAACGAATCGATGTTGAGGCTGCTTCGGTTAGAAAAATTCGTACCGTGGATACGACACACGGTTCTTCTTATCCAGTTGCAGAATGGGCATTGGGCATGATTCTGATCGGTTTGCGCAATGCCGGAGTTCATTTCAGGCAGATGATTGCTGGTGAGGAGTGGGGAACTTCTGACCAAAGGGAATCGCTTCAGGAATTCGCTCATAACGAGGAACTTACAGGTAAGACGGTCGGGTTGATCGGTGCCGGATACATTGGTCGGCGATTAATCGAGTTCTTGAAGCCGTTTGATGTGGATTTACTTGTACATGATCCTTATGTTCCTTTCGAATTAGCGAGTTCGCTCGGGTTTACATTGACATCCCTAGATCTTGTGTTGTCTGAACCTGATGTTGTTGTTTGCTTGGCTCCGCTTACGCCCAGAACTCGTGGGATGCTAGGTAGGGATGAGATTTATCGAATCAGGTCTGGAGGAGTTTTTGTGAACGTGTCTCGAGGGGCGATAGTCGATTCAACTGCTTTAATCGAGCGACTGGAGGGTGGTGACCTTACAGCATGCTTAGATGTTTTTGATCCCGAGCCAGTCCCAACAGCCTCAAGGATTCGCCAACTGCCTAATGTATTTCTTTCGCCTCATATAGCAGGTACATCACCACGATCTAGGACGCGTTTTTTTGAGGAGATGGTTAGTGAGCTCGAACGTCATTTTTCAGGGCACGAAACTTTGCATAATCTGACAGCTAGGACATTAGCTAATAGGCGGGGCGATTAAGGTTTTATCTCTCCTGATATGTAAGTGTAAGGCTACACTTGAACGGATACACGGTAGTTTGTATAGTCGAAAAAATGAAGACTCGTAACCGTGTATTAGTAAAAGTTTTGTGATTGATATGAGATGGGCTACGTTTACGTGTAATCACGCGGTGATGTAGTAGCTCTATTCTGTTGAATCAGCGTGCCCGAGGGTTGAATACATCGTTGAGGGCGTCGCCTACGATATTCCAGCAGAATATCAATAGCCATACGACTATAATCGGTGCAAGTAATTGCTCAGGATGGTCTCGTAAAACCGAAACACTGGCGCCACCACGCGCCGTCACCTCACCAATCATCACACCCAAACTTGGACGTGGGGGCTGAACACCTAGACCAAAAAAACTCAGAACAACCTCGGATAACGCAATGGCACCGATACCGAAGCTGACTGAAACAATGACCGGGCTAACTACGTTTGGGAGTATGTGTCGGAAAAGTATTCTGGGTGTAGACGTTCCTATAGCACGTGCGGCTTCAACATATTCAGCGTCCCTAAGAGCCAGCACCTGTCCACGTACCAAACGCATCATTCCGAACCAACTGAGAGGTAATAGGGCTACTCCTATAACTAGATAGTCGACCACACCTGAACTGACTAGGCCTGTTATGTTGGTGGAATCCTCAATAGCACGCGCTAATTCCACAATTTTGGGTCGGAGTGTGGCAGCTAGCAGGATAACTAATAAGATGTCCGGAAATGCAGAAATAACCTCTCCGATACGCATTATTACTGCATCGATCCAACCTCGAAAGTAGCCAGCCATCAAGCCCATGGTTACGCCGAGAAAAAGACTTCCAGTGATAAGTGTTGTGGCAGTGATGATGACGGTTGTTTGAATGCCCCATACTACTCGGGTATAAATATCTCGACCCAATCGGTCGGTGCCCAACCAGTTTTCATTGTCTGGTCCTTGTTGAGTTTTACCTATGTTCGTCTCTTGGTAGTCATGAGTCTGAATCAAAGGAGCAACAATTCCGAGCAGGTAGATGATAGCTACAATTACTAAACTTATAAAAGCGAGTCGGCGGCGGCGAAAATTTGCCCAGACTTGCCGCCAGTGACTTCGTGAGCCTTGAAGCTCACTTGTTACTGAATCTGTGTTCATGTTATTCGCCTTTTGTTCATTTCAGCCTGATGCGCGGGTCGATGATGGTATAGGCAATATCTATGACTAGGTTCGCTAGTACTAGCATTAGAGATCCAAGTAGTACTAGTGCAGTGAGGACAGGGAAATCGCGTTGGAATATTGCGTCAAGCGAAAGTCTTGAAACTCCTGGAATTCCATATATTAATTCCACTATTAGTGAGCCGCCAAAAATACCTGCTAACGTGAACCCGAGTAACGTCAGTATTGGCAAAAACGCGTTTCGTGCGACGTGTCTGTAATTGATCACAAAGTTTGACATTCCTTTGGCATGAGCAGTTCGTATATATTCCTGCCCTATTACTTCCAGGGTACTGGCTCGCATATGTCGGACAAAAATTGCTGCACCTGGAATCCCGATGGTTAGTGCGGGAAGAATGACTTGGGTTGAAAACATTCCGTTCCAACCGGATGCTGGTACCCAGTGAAGTTTGACGGCGAAGAACAATATAAGAAATGGCGCTGTAAAAAATACAGGCATCGCGTACAGGATTAGCATTGAAATCAGGATCGCTGGATCAGTTTTTGTACCTTGGCGTTTTGCTGCATAAAACCCAAGAGGCAATCCAACACTAAGCGCAACGATGGAGGCAGCTATGTTTAATTGCACTGAAACCAGTAATCGTGGGCCTATCAGGGAAGTTACTGTTTTGCCTTGGAAAACATAACTCTCTCCTAAGTCTCCTTTTAGCGCGTTTCCAATGAAGCGCATGTAACGGATTGGCAACGGATCGTTTAATCCAAGTTGTTCTCTAAGCCTATCTACCCTTTCTGGGGTAGCACGATTACCTAATCGAAGCTCAGCAGGATCTCCCGGAGCCACAGTTCCCATGAAGAATACAAAGAAGGCCGCCAAAAGAAGCAGCACAGGCGTCCAAAGCAAGCGCCTGAGAATGTATACCAGCATCGGCGGTTTTAGTTCTCCGTGTTAGGTCATCGTCCTAGCTTGAACAGTAACGAAATAAGTGTTCACGAATAAATCAGTGATTCCTGTCGACGTTATTTTACTTGTGCCCAATCATGTATTTATGTAATTGGAATGTACAAGCTAATTACTGTTTATCGATCCATACGTTTTTGAATTTCGGTATTGTCATGGATGAAAACACGTAGTCTTTTACCCATGGCTTGACCAGTGCTTTTGAGTCTACTCCCCACCATAGTGGCAACCATGCCGCATCTGATACGACGATCTGTTCTGCATCGTTGTAGAACTTCACTCGTTTGGTTGCATCCTGTTCGGTTTGGGCAGAAACGACATATTCGTCAACTTTTTGATTAGCGTAACCCCCGTAATTGATCGCACTATTGGACCGGAATAGAACGTCGATAAATGTCTGAGGATCTGGATAATCAGCCTGCCAGGAAAGGCCACTCCACGCTTGTAATCTCCCACGGTGGAGATCTTGGATATAAGTTGCCCACTCGACCTGTTGAATCTCGATTTCGATGCCCAAATTTTGACGCCACATATCCGCAACTACTTCTGTGGTTAGGCCTGGTGATCCCCCAGTGCCGGGAACGGTCAAAACGATTCGAGGGCGTTTGCTTGGATCTGCATAGGCGGATTGAGCGAGAAGGTCTTTAGCCAGTTGTGGATCGAATTCAAGTCCCTTGATATTGGGGGAGAATCCGGGGAATCCCGGAGGGATAATTCCATACGCTGGTTTTACTAGATTTGAGAATACCTGATCTGCTATCAACTGTTTGTCGACGGAGTGGTTTAATGCCTGCCTAAAAGCGGCATCATCAAATGGGGGCTCTTTTATGTTGAAACCTACATATGACACAGCAAAATTTGGTGGGACTTCGACAAGATCACGATTGATATCTTCCGTAGGGTCTTGGACGCGTTCAAGATCTGCTAGCCCAACACTGGTTATGTCGATCTCATCGTTCTCATACATTGCCATGGACACGCCACCAGCAAGGTTGTAAACCACTTCATCTAGGTAGGCGACTCGACCCCAATAGTTGGTATTTCGCTCTAGGCGTATGCGTTGACCAATTCGGTACTCTTTCAGGTTGAATGGGCCTGTACTTACAGGTTTGTCGGTCCACTTTCGCCCAAGAGACTCGACGTTATTCTTATTGAGAACGAAAGCTGTAGGATAAGTCAGCTTGGCGATGAAATAGGCTTTTGGCGCATCAATGGTAATTCGAAGTGTTCGTTCATCGACGACTTGGATACCATCAGCTGTTGTTGCTAAACCTTCGACGATTTCTTTAATTCCTACAATGTCCCCCAAGAACTCTTCAGCGACTGTCGACGCTGTGTCGGGATGTGCGGCCCGCTCAAAAGACCATTTGAAATCTTGAGCTGTCACTGGATCACCATTTGAGAATTTCAAATCTTTGCGAAGTTTGAATTCGTAGACCGTTCCATTTTCGAGGACCGACCATGATTCAGCTAGATCGGGTTCAAATGGGTTTACGGGATCTGACCCAAGACGCACCAATCCAGAAAATACTTCTATCACAATTCCGTAGGAGGTTCCGTCAGTGACAAGATGGGGATCGATAGTCGGAGGGTCGCTCCATAATGTATTGAAGACTCCACCTTGACGGGGAGTAGCGTCACCAGCATCGCTTGCAACGTCTTTGTTGGTTTGTAATTCAGGAGCGATATTAGGTTTTGCAGCGCGTGCTGGTGGAGGAGTTGAAGTGGGCAGTGTTTCATCTGCTGTCGATTCAGAATCGCCACTACAAGCGACGGCGATCACAAAGGCTAGCCCTGCGACCATGCCCATGAACAATTTTGGTGTTAATTTCAATTGTTTACTCGTCATGATTTTCTTTTGTTAGGCCAATTATTGGCTTTTTACATCGATTGCTTTATCGTCGCTTATCGTATTGCGTTGGATGGTGCTGAAGCAGATTCCATTTGAGAGGTTAGATATGACTTTAAAAGTTCGTCTAAATCCCCATCAAGGATGGCCTGTGCATCATTAGATTGGAAGTCAGTACGATGGTCTTTTACCATTTGGTAAGGGTGCTGGACATAACTACGAACTTGCCTTCCAAATTCTGCTGAAACGTGTTCTCCCTTTAATTTTGCTCGTTCTTCAGCTTTTTTCTGCATATCTAAGTCTACGAGTCGCGACAACAGAATTCGCATCGCTACTTCGCGGTTTTGAGCTTGAGAACGTTCGTTTTGAACCGCAACTACAAGATTAGTTGGCAAATGTGTAAGTCTTATAGCGGTTGAGTTCTTTTGAACATTCTGACCACCATTGCCGCTGGCCCGAAAAACATCGACTCTGAGGTCATCTTGTTTGATTTTGACTTCTTCTGATTCGCCTGCCTCAGGGAGAACTTCGACTAGCGCAAAACTTGTGTGGCGTCGGTTATCAGCATCAAAGGGTGAGAGCCTGACCAGACGGTGTACACCTCTTTCCGATCGCAAATAACCGTACGCAAACTTGCCGTCTATTTTTATTGTGGCGCTTTTAATTCCAGCTTCATCACCTGGAGTGAAGTCCAGCACGTCGGCGCCAAATCCTCGTCGTTCAGCCCACCTTGTATACATTCTGAGTAGCATTTCTGCCCAATCTTGCGCATCTACTCCACCGGCTCCTTGTTTGACGTAGAGAATTGCAGCCCGGTCGTCGTACTCACCACTTAATTGCAGCTCAAATTCCAAAGCGTTGACTGATTGCGTGTATTCATCCAGGTCATGTCTCAGTTGCTCGCTTAGAGTCTCATCGTCTTCTTCAACTGCCAGAGCAAACAACTCAACGGTGCTGGAGACATTGTCAGATAGGTCAGACCAAGTCTGGATTTCTCCGCGTAATACGGCAAGGTCTCGCATTTTCAATTGAGCGTTTGTTGAATTCTCCCAGAAGCTAGGTTCACTAGCTTCTTTCTCGAGGGACTCAACTTTACGTTGCAAGTCAGACAGGTCAAAGCCGCCTCACAATCTCTTGAACACGATTCTGTAACGTTTCAGCGTGAACTAGAAGTGTCCGTATGTTTGTTATCGTGGATTCTTCTTTAGGCATTGAAGCAATCGTCGGGAATCGTGTTTGGAACCGTATAAGAATCAACATCCAGAGGGCTGATTACGGTTGCCGAAAATTATAACAACCAGTGGGTTAGTCGCACATGTATTTTGCGACGTGTTAAGACGTAAAATTACGATCTATAACAAGTAGATCGATGTTATCTTTGGATCGTCGGGGCGTGGCGCAGTCCGGTAGCGCATTGCACTGGGGGTGCAAAGGTCACAGGTTCAAATCCTGTCGCCCCGACCATATATCCGTATAAGACTTCGTTTTTTGTCATTCGTGAGCCAAATCCGGGGAGTGGTTTGGCTTTTTTATTGATAGGAACGTCAAAGCTGCAGCGATCATTAAACCTGCACCACTTAAAAGCACTATTTCGTAGGATCCCGTTTCATCCTTAATCCAGCCTGCAGCAACAGGCGTTGTGAATAAAGCGATGTTGTAGATCGGTGAAAGCAACCCTCTGATGAATGCGTAGCGCTTACGTCCAAACAAATCACCTACAAGTGCCCAGTTCAGGCCAGAACCTATCTCAGTCCCTGCAAACAGTAATAACACTGTAAATATCGGCCACGGACCATCAACTACATTTAGAAGAAGCAGTGAGGATCCAGCGGAAATGTAACACCCACCTAAAAGTCGTTGCCTGCCAATACGATCGCTCAGCCAGCCGAAGAAAAGAATCATAGGTACAGAGCACAATGCTAAAAGGCCGATGAGATTTGCTGCCATCTGCTGGGATTCACCTTTCCAAACGAGGATCGGAACAAAATGGACGAATATGGTTCCGTGCACTGACATCCTCAAAAGAGTACCCAGAGCTAATGTCCAGAAAGCTCTCGTGCGAATGGCCTGTTTGGCAGTCCATTCGTCCTCGCTATCCTGAATTTCCCCTTGGTTATTCTTGTCGTATGACTTTGATTCTTTAAGTGGATCACCATCAGGACCTACACCGATAGACTCAGGGGACCGTTTGAATATGAAAGCTAATGGAGCTATGAACACTAGCATTCCAATACCTACCCACAAAGCTGCGGTTTCCCAGCCCCATCGAAGCACAGCGACTGAAAGTAGCGGGACCATGAATGCTCCACCGAGTCTGAATGCAGCGCTGTTAATGGACATGGCGACACCGCGGTGGCGTGAAAACCAGGTGTTTATGGCAGTCGTAGAAGCCTGCATGAAGCTGGTAGAGGATCCTAGCGATATTACGAATAAATAGACCAGAAGGAATGCGAGAAAAGTACTAGTCTGAGATAGCCAAACGTAACCGACTCCGGTCATGATCGTGCCGATTAGCATCAGTCTGCGAACACCGTAACGATCGAGAAGCCATCCTGTAATGGGACCGGTCAATCCATTTTCAGCCCTAGACAGAGCAAATGGCATTGCGGTCTGAGCCGCTGTTAGTCCTAGGCTCTGCGATATTGGGATAAAAAAAACGGTAAAACCCTGCCAATGTATCGATCCCCCGAAGCCGTTTGTCAAAGCTGATGCCAGGACAATGTTCCAACCATAGAAACGTTTTTTTCGGGTTTTCGTTGAGTTTGAAGGAGTTTGGTTCTGCGAATTGGTCACGTATATCGGCTTCTGGTCATTTTTGCGAGGCGATCGTACATGACGATATTTACGGTCATTCCCAAATTTAGTGACATCGTTGTGGGTATTTTTACTGTGTACTGACATTCTTCAAGAATTTCAGGTTTTATTGAACCGTTTTCCGGGCCAAATATGTAGCAAGCCCGTTCTGGGTGGGCGAATGTGGTTAAATCCTTAGCATTGGTAGTAATTTCGACGGCTACAGGAGTGCAATCGTGTGGCATAGCGTCAAAAATATCTGGTACTTCTATAATTGGCACGTGTCTATATGCGCGACCAGGGTCAGTTGATAGTTTCCTTACGTTTATTGAGGAGTCTTTTTCACTGAGAATTACCATTCGAGCAGAGAATCCAAGTGCGGCTCTTAATGCGTGGCCTACGTTGACGCCATCAGTGGGCCGATCTAAACCGATGCACGCGAATCCGCGTTGCGGCAATGTGGATCTTCGATCTACGTAACGGCTGATATTTCGTTTTGACCTTGGTGTGTATTTAGATTTCAATTTAATTAATTTATCTCTGGGATATCTGCGGGTACACGCTGATGCCAACGGGTTAGTTTTTCGAATGCATTGCCTACTCTGAGAACAGTTTTTTCATCATATGGATGTCCGGTGATCATCATTCCAATTGGCATGCCACCGCTGGTGAATCCACAGGGTATCGAATGTGATGGTTGTCCGGTGACATCAAACACACTTGTAAACATGGGAAGTTGGCTCGCTGCTTCCCCATTTTTGTCCGATTTGCATTGTTTTATAGTTGGGGTTTGAATTGGAACGGACGGTGTGATCAACACATCGACCTGTTTCATAGATTCGGACATTTGTTGATTGAACCATTGTCTTGCGCGCTGCGCATGGATGTAGTCGATGGCCGTGATACTGGATCCTGATTGGATGCGCCTTCTTAGGTCTGGTGTGTATAGATTTGCATTCTCAGCCATCAAAGATTCATGGACTGAAACCGCTTCTGGTCGAATCACACCTAGATTAATCGCTCGTCCTTTGTCTACCCACGGCATTGAGACTTCGACGACTTCAGCGCCGTTCAAGACCATGGTGTTAATCGAAGAGAGCACCGCTTCTGATATTTCAGGATCTACTGGATCTTCAAAGAAATAATTGGTTGGCACCCCGATTCGGATTAGGCCTAATCCTTTTTTAAATTGCGAAGTGAAATCTTCCGTGGGCCCTGCATATGACGTGAGGTCGGCATTGTCTGATCCAGCAAGAGCATTCAGCAATAAAGCACAATCCTCTGTTGTTCGTGCCATAGGTCCGACATGATCCATGCTCCAAGAGAGGTCAAGGACACCTGTTCGGGGAATGCGCCCGTAGGTAGGCTTCAGACCAGCAATCCCGCAAACAGATGCTGGCATTCGAATCGATCCGCCTGTGTCTGATCCTAGAGATCCAGGGATCATGCCGCATGCTACTGCAGCTGCTGAACCTGAGCTTGATCCAGCAGTGATTCGAGTCTTGTCCCAGGGATTTTTTACATCGCCGGTATAAGGGTTCAATCCTGTTGTCCCGAAGGCAAATTCAACTAGATTCAGTTTTCCCATCAGGATGGCGCCAGCTGCTTTAAGGCGTTTGACTACCGTGGCATCTGAATTAGCTATATTGTCCGCAAGTACCTTCGAGCCGCCAGTAGTCTTGCGTTCGGCTACGTCGATCAAGTCTTTTAGTCCAATGGGAATACCATGAAGTGGCCCGATATATTTGCCTGATTTAATTTCGCCTTCTGCTAGATGAGCTGCTGTTCGCGCTGAATCACTCCATACTTCGAGAAAAGCGTTTACAGATGGTTCGAGTCGAGAAATTCGTCGGAGCAAAGAGTCGACCAAGTCGACAGGAGACAAATCTCCATTTCGTATCCGTGGAGCTATTTCGGTTATCGATTGGTATTCGATATGAGGAAGATGTTTGGTCAATCTACTGTGATTCTCCGAGTGAAACGGTCGGCATAAAAATCGATGCCGGTTCAAATCCAGTCGTATCAATTGCGCGAATCACCGAATAGGTTTGTTGCACATCCTTTTTGTAAGCATGTAGCTCGTCGCTATCCTCAACGGAATTATGCAGGTCTTGCTTCGTGATTTCATTAGAGGATTGATGCTGTTTATTCTTAGGTGGCAAGATATTGATCTCGAAATATTATTTTTCAGTTATACGGCAGTATAGACCTGTGAGCTTTGAGTCGTGCTAGTCTGAACTACTTATGCAGATTACACAGGTACTTGCTAATTTGGTTGCAGAAGCGTTGGAGTCGGCCCAGGCCACTGGTGCTTTGCCCGCAGCCGGTGAAGTGGAAATCAAGATCGAGCGCCCTAAGTTAGCCGAGCACGGTGACTTCAGCACAAGCCTGCCACTAGCGCTGGTTCGTACTATGCGAGTCCCTCCGATTCAAATTGCAGATGCCATCGTGGATGCCATGCCACAGCATGAAATGATTGGAAGTGCTGGCAGTGCTTCCCCGGGTTTTGTCAACTTTACATTGTCCATGCACTGGCTGCAGTCTCAGGTGAATATTGTGCGAAGCCTTGGTGAAAAGTTTGGGGCTGTGGATTCAGGATTAGGTAAAAGTGTGCAAGTAGAGTTTGTAAGCGTTAATCCGACGGGTCCACTACATGTTGGTCATGCACGCGGTGCAGTTATCGGTAGCAGTCTTGCGAATGTTATGGAAGCTGCAGGTTACGAAGTACAACGTGAGTATTACGTCAACGATGCCGGTAACCAGATGCGAGTGTTTTACGACACGCTGTATTCACGTTATATGCAGGCATCCGGGCGCGATGAGCCACTTCCAGATCCTGCATATCCGGGCGAGTATTTGAACGAGCTAGCCTCAGATCTGTTAAACGATTTAGGAGATGATGCTGTCCATAAAGAAAAAACTGACGCTATTGCTGATCTTGCTCCGGAGTCACTTAAGAGGACAATTGATGGGATCCGGCATACGTTGGAAAGGCTGGGCGTTGTTTATGACCAGTGGTTTTATGAGAGTGGATTAATTTCGAGTGGTCGATTTGATCAGGTTATGGAATTTTTAAAGGATTCCAATTTGATCGTAGATCGTGATGGCGCTCAATGGTTTGCTGCGACGAAACTGGGGCTCGATGAGGATATTGTTGTTATTCGCAGCGGTGATGGGGATCCGACATATTTTGCGACGGATATCGCCTATCACCATGAGAAATTTATGGAGAGAAAATTTGATCGGGTCATTAATGTCTGGGGCGCCGATCATCATGGGCATATTGCAAGGATGCACGCGCTGCTCAAGGCGTTTGGGCTCGATCCTAATCGTTTGACGATTATTTTGAATCAGATTGTGAATTTTAAGAACGAAGGTGAATCACTGAAATTCAGCAAGCGGAATAACGTTATGGTGACGGTAGAAGAGTTATTGGACGAGGTTGGATCTGACGCGTGTCGATTCACTTTCCTAAGCAGGTCGCCTGAATCGCATATGGAATTTGATTTGGGATTAGCTAAGCGACAATCGTCTGAGAATCCGGTTTATTACGTGCAATATGCGCACGCCCGCATGGCTTCTATATTGAGAATGGCCGTAGAAAAGGGAATTAATTTTAACTCCGCTGATCTTGAATTACTTGTACACCCTCAGGAATTGGAACTCATTCGAAAAATTATTGAACTGCCAATGATTATTGAGCGTTCATCTGAACGAATGGAACCGCATCATTTACCTCACTTTACTATGGAATTAGCAAAGTCTCTTCAGAGATTTTATGAACATTGCCGAGTCGTATCTTCTGAAAAGAAGGATGTCGAGCTATCCAAGGCGCGATTGCAACTGGTAGAAGCTGCGCAAATAGCCTTGAAGCGAACACTAACCTTAATGGGGATGAGTGCTCCGGAACGTATGTAGGTGACCATCATCTAGGTAATCTAAGTAATGGATTCACCTAGATCAGATGATTTGTAGATAGCGATCCGGCTTACGTAAAATGCGGCTGCTCTTTGCATTAACTCTGAATGTCGTGAGCGAATCTTGCCGATGGCTTTAGCTGGTGTCCCCCGTATCAAAGAATTTTGTACGAATTCTGCATTGTCAACAACGGTGCTGCCAGCGGCGACAAGGCAGTTCTCACCTAGTATGACACCATCATTCAATGTGGCACCGTTTCCAATGAGACTGCCATTTCCGATCGTCCGAGCATGGCAGACAACCCCGTGACCTATTGTCACGTTATCTCCGATTTTCGCATCGGCATCTGCGTGCAACACTGAATTATCCTGAATGTTAGAACCCGCACCGATCTGAATCTTTCCTGAATCTGCCCGAATCACTGCACCAGGCCAAATACTTGAATTCGGCCCTAGCTCTACATCTCCGACCACATATGCAAATTCTGAGACGAATGCTGTTGGGTCTATTTTCGGTGATTTGCCATCGAGTGTTCTGATCATGGTTATTTTTCTAACTTTCCGGAAGGCGAGGGAAAGTTAGATCCAAGGATTGATTTGTGGGCAAGTTGACTTGATCCCAGTTCCAAGTTTCTTTGGCTTTAACATGGTCTCCGTCTCGGCTACCTAGATAGAAACTGATTATGCCGTGCTCTACATCATCAGCACTTACTGGTCCAAGAATCACCTGCATATACTCGCCTTCGAGTGTCCTGGAGGGCGGTGACCCACCATGGATGAATTCCGCATAAATTGTCTGATTAGCGGGACCGGGTTCACCGTTGACCGTAAACTTGCCGCCGAAAATTATCGGGAATGGTGGCGGTCCATCAAGCGGAGTGAAATCCTCTCGATCATAGGGAGTTGGTTCAACGTCATTATTGGTGCAGCCGATTATTGCAAACATCAACACAGTCATAGCTGTGAAAAAAACTGTCGTATACCTACTGTTTATGTTAAATAGTTGGATAGTCAAGGGAGTTAAATAACCTAAATTAATGGGTGGTTTTTATGCCAGTTGGTCGCTCGTTCATATGCAGCAGCAGCCCTTATCACCGTTGTGTCACCGAATTGTGGACCAATGAATTGAAGACCTACGGGGAGACCTTCGGACATGCCTCCTGGCACCGAAATGGATGGCAGGCCCGCTATGTTTACTGGGATGGTACAAACGTCATTCATATACATCTGAAAAGGATCGTTGATTTTACCCCCTATTTTAAAGGCAACATTTGGAGATGTCGGCGTGACCAAGGCATCGAACTTAAGGAAAGAGTCGGTGAACTCACGTCTTATAAGAGTACGAACTTGCTGAGCTTTTTTATAGAACGCATCGTAATAACCAGCTGATAGAGCGTACGTGCCGAGAAGTATTCGGCGTTTCACTTCATCTCCAAAACCCTCACCCCTGGCGGATTCTGTAGCTTGGGCTGAGTTGTTGGCATTTAAAAACCCGAGACCGTACTTTACACCGTCGTATCTCGAAAGATTTGCAGACGCTTCTGATGGAGCGATGATGTAGTAAACGGCGAGGGCGTGGTCGGTTAGCGGAAGAGATGTTTCGCTTACGTTGGCTCCAAGACTCTCTAGCGTTTTAAGTGAAGCTTCGAACGCTGATCGTACTCCGGGCTCTATCCCTTCGACGAGATATTCCTTTGGAACTCCGATATTCATTTCAGCAATCCCTATGTCTAACTCCTGACCAAAATCGGTAAATGGTGCACTGACTGAAGTTGAATCACGGTGATCATGGCTAGAGATGATATTTAATGCATCGGAGCAATCAGCTACCGTTCTAGTTAAAGGTCCGATTTGGTCAAGTGAACTGCCAAACGCTAACAATCCAAAACGACTTACAAGTCCGTAGGTCGGTTTCATGCCAACGACCCCGCAGAAAGCAGCGGGTTGGCGAATGCTGCCGCCTGTATCAGAGCCAAATGCCATGAAACACTGACCTGCGGCTACAGCTGCACTTGCTCCACCTGAACTTCCACCTGGGACCCGTTCGGTATCCCATGGATTGTGAACGGGTCCAAACGCTGAAGTTTCATTCGATGAGCCCATCGCAAATTCATCAAGATTCCCTTTCCCTAAAATCACAGCGCCAGCTTGCTTCAATAGGCTAACGACTGTTCCATCATAGGGTGGGATATATCCCTTTAATATGTTCGAAGCTGCGGTTGTCGGAACATCTTTGGTCGAAAAATTATCCTTAACCATTACTGGCACACCGGTCAATGCGGTCGGTTCCTGACCAGTTCCCTGGAGTCGCTCGTCAGCCAGTTTAGCGTCTCGTATAGCGTTCTCCGGTGTAACCGTGATGAACGTGTTTAAGCGCGGTTCAAGTGTTGCGATGCGATCTAAAGTTACTTTAGTTACTTCTGATGAAGAGATTTCCCTTTTATTAAACTTTGACCGGAGTTCTCGTACTGAAGCAAAATGGAGGTCTGAGTTATTTACCTGTGTCGTCATTTGATGTTTCGGCTTATTCCAATACGGGACGTACTCTAACGAACTCACCATCTCGGTCAGGAGCATTTCTTAAGACGTCGTTTTGATCGAGTGGTTGTTCTGGATGGTCGTTCCGCATCACCGTGTTTGAATCGGTAGTGTGCCCGGTAGCTTCGATTCCATCGGTTTTCACGGTCGATAATGAGGCAAAGTGGCTCAGAATATTTGAAAGCTGCATCCTCAGATCTTCTGTTTCTTTTTTGGATAGTTTTATGTAGGCAAGCTTGGCTATGTGCTCGACATCTTTTTTAGAGAGAGGATTCATGGTTGGTAAAGGTTTTCATTTTCACTCCTGCAGTTGACGAAAAGCGTCAATAATGCTGCAGGCAACATTGCGGGTTAGATGACCGCCATGATAGTTCGATAAGACGAGTGTAGCAGCGGGCAATTGCATCATGTTTCGATGAAACGTACTTAAAGTGGTGTTGTATTGTTTGACACGTATAAATAACCTTGCCTAGAATCGAATTCCGTGTGGGGTGATTTTGAAAAGGGCGACTATATTTGAAGTCCAAGAACCCTGCCCGAGGACCTCGAAATCTCTGCAGAGAGTTGTCGAAACCATATTTCGAAGCAAGCTTCGAAATGCATTTGTACCTGCTTAGTCAGACGATTCGTCGTTCTGTCAGATTCAACCCAATGGACGATAAAGTCTCAAACTTGGTCCACTAATGCACGAAGGTTGGATTCATGACCAAGTTTATTTTTGTTACAGGCGGGGTGGTGAGTTCACTGGGTAAAGGCATAGCTGTAGCCTCGATCGGGCGCATGTTGAAAAGTCGTGGTCTCACAGTTTCGGTTCTTAAGCTGGATCCGTATTTGAATGTAGATCCAGGCACGATGTCTCCTTATCAGCACGGTGAAGTATTCGTAACCATTGACGGCAGTGAAACAGACCTTGATCTGGGGCACTACGAGCGTTTCATCGATGTAGAACTTACCGAGCTTTCTAATGTCACCGCAGGGCAGATTTATTCAGAAGTGATTTCTAATGAACGAGCGGGTCATTACTTGGGCGGGACTATTCAAACGGTACCTCATGTGACTAATCTGATCAAAGATCGAGTGCTTCTGCTGGCTGAAAAGTCCAAAGCCGATGTGGTAGTGGTAGAGGTTGGTGGCACGGTTGGTGATATCGAAGGTCAACCTTTTATCGAAGCGATTCGTCAAGTTCGTAATGTTGTAGGAAGCGAGGATACTTATTACATTCATGTGACATTGTTGCCTTATCTTGGGGCTACGGGAGAACTTAAAACTAAACCGACCCAACATAGCGTGCACGCACTTCGTGGAATGGGTATTCAACCGAACGCAATTCTGTGTAGGGCTGACCAAACGGTTAATGAAAGTGAACGCCAGAAGATATCTCTATATTGTGACGTTCCAGCCGATGCAGTCATTTCACTTCCGACGCTATCCAGTGTTTATGAAGTCCCTATCCATCTAGAGGCTGAAGGGTTGGGGGATATCCTCACTTCAGAACTAGATCTCCCTAAAACCAGACCTGATCTTGATTCATGGCGGGCAATCGTAAAAGTTGACGAGGTAGAACGGGATGAGGTTGATATCGCCTTAGTGGGAAAATATGTTGAACTTCAAGATTCGTATCTCTCTGTTGTTGAAGCTCTGCACCATGCCGGCCTACATAACGAACGCAAAATTAACATTCACTGGATAGCTGCTGAAGACCTTGAAGCTACTGGTGCGGATCAGTTGCTGGGATCAGTGCAGGGCATTATTGTTCCTGGTGGATTCGGTAAGCGTGGGCTGGAGGGCATGATCGCAACCGCCAGCTATGCTCGCTCTCATGGTGTCCCGTATCTGGGTCTTTGTTTGGGGATGCAAATCATGGTGATTGAGTACGCTAGGAATGAACTCGGTATTTCAAATGCTACCTCACTTGAGATAGACCCAAATGCGGAAAATCCGGTGATTGCCTTTATGCCTGGTCAGGAAAAACTTCATTCAACGGGTGGAACAATGCGACTTGGTGCATACCCCTGTGTTTTGAAAAGAGGTACACGAGTGCACGATGCATACAAAGAGCAAAAAATAGATGAAAGGCATCGTCATCGTTACGAATTCAACAATGAATATCGGATACAACTAGAAGAAGCTGGGTTGATAGCCTCGGGTACATCGCCTGATGGATCATTGGTGGAAGTGGCCGAAGTGTTTGGGCACCCATTCATGGTTGGGAGTCAGTTTCATCCCGAATTCGCGTCGCGCCCGGAAAGGCCGCATCCGTTATTCAATGAGTTTATTAAAGTATCCAGAGATACACTCAGAGAAGGTGGGCAGCATGATCTTTTCAAAGAAGGCTCTTAATATACCGTTTTAAGATCACCAATCACTGTTTCGCTATCGTTGCTGGAATTCTTCCTAATCTTTTTGATACCATATAATGAAATAGTGAATGAACCATATTTTGGATCTTCGCTAATTGTTTGTCTTCGCCTGTCATAATAAATTGTGAGCTCAGGCGATCTGGCTTCCCTCATTACAGGATGTAGATACCCGCTCAAACTAGTGAGACTCCAGCATATAAGTTGCCTGAGTTGTTACTTGATGCGAGCTACCATAAATTCAGAGTTGACAACAATTGGTTTATCAGGGTTATACCTTGCGCCAAAATAATCAATGTCCATAACTCTCCAATTCACCCAATTTTTTAAACTTATTTTTGCTTTCTGGGAACATGGCTGCTCTCTAAGAGCTGATTTCGTGGTTACCAATCGCAAAATAATTTACCCAAGCAACAGCAGGAGGAACTTGTTCTGACTACGCAATCCCGAACACAATCTCGTGGCTCCAATCGTCGCAGATCTAACCGACGACGATCCAGAGGGGGTGGACGGCCAAGTGGACTTCCACAAGATAATTTTGAAGTTGATGAAAGCACGTTGCCCGATCTGGGCAATCTAGGCGCCAAAACAAATGACGCATTGCGACAGATGGCTATCGACATGGGCATTAAGAAAGTTCCAACCCAACGAACTGATTTGGTGCTTGCAGTACTTGCAAATAACGCTGAGAGTGCGGGCCAACTGGTAGGTGCTGGGATATTAGATCTACTTGGTGACGGGTATGGTTTCTTGAGAATATCCGACAAACGTAGTGGAGGAGAAGATATCTATGTTTCCCAGAGTCAAGTCCGTCGATTTGGCCTTCGTCAGGGTGACATGATTGCAGGGCAAGTCCGTCCGCCTTCCGAAGGCGAAAAATATTTTGGATTAATCCGTGTTGAGTTAGTGAATGGTTACGATCCTGAAACGGCAACCAAGCGCCCGAAGTTCGATCAGTTCACTTCCGTGTATCCGAATTTTCAAATGAAATTGGAGACCACTCCGAAACAACTGGCCACTCGCACTATCGATATGGTTGCTCCGATTGGTAAGGGGCAGAGAGCGCTTATCGTTGCACCCCCCAAGGCGGGGAAAACCGTTTTGTTGAAACAGATTGCTGCGGGAATTACAGAAAATCACCCTGAGATTTACATAATAGTTTCATTGATTGGTGAGCGTCCTGAAGAAGTTACTGATATGCGTCGAACTATCAAGGGTGAGGTGTTCAGCTCTACATTTGATGAACCAGTGGAAGATCACTGCCGCACTGCTGAAGTTGCACTTGATAGAGCAAGAAGGTTGGTGGAAAGCGGGGAAAATGTAGTTGTCTTGCTGGACAGCATTACCCGCCTCGCGCGTGCGTACAATTTATCTGTTCCTAGCAGCGGTAAAACTTTGTCAGGTGGTATGGATCCTAATGCCTTGTACCCTCCCAAACATTTTTTTGGCGCTGCCCGAAACTGTGAGGAGGCGGGTAGCCTGACTATTATTGCAACTGCCTTGATAGACACCGGATCACGCCTGGATGACCTTATTTACGAGGAATTCAAAGGCACTGGCAATATGGAGCTCCATCTAGATCGTAGAATGGCTGAACGTCGTCTTTGGCCAGCAATTGATATCGAACGGAGCGGTACCAGGCACGAAGAATTACTTCAAGATGATGCTACGCTCAAACAGGTGTGGTTGCTTCGCCGCATGATGGGTATCATCGGCCAGGATTCGAATAGTCCAACAGAGGCTGCGGAAAGAATTCTCGAACGTATGGGAAAAACTCAAACAAACGATGAGTTTTTAGGGTCGATTACTAAACCAGATAAGCCTGAATAATCATTTGGTTGATGCTGCGAGTTTGTAAATAATCGACCAAATACGTTTTTAATGTGTAATTCTCTGGTAACGCAAACTCCTTTTATATTGTTACGGGACTGTATGCCAGTCATTCGGTGAATCGATTAATGTTCGCTAGAACGATTTTTGGTGCTCTTAGTCCAATTAACGCGATTGATGCGTAATTTGGACGAAGGGTCAAAAATTCTTGTTGGATTGTGCTGAATGGCTTGACATCGTGATCGATACGATGGTTAAATCGTGTAGATTTGTCCCGAAGTGCGTCTTCGCGCGCCGATTGGCGAGGTGTCGTACTGGACAAAAAAACGGAATCGGCAATCCTTCCGCAGTTAGCGGTAGGAATAAAATATTTGGAGATCTCCGGGTTTCATACCACCGGGCAATGGCGGAAGATAATCTTCTTAGCCTTCTGCCATTGTTGTGTATAAAACGAGGATCAAGGGGGACTGAGGCTGTGAAGC
>ENA-UPTF01000721-UPTF01000721.1-marine-metagenome-genome-assembly--contig:-NODE-721-length-22354-cov-4.944158_pt1 | contig 22354 bp, 24 predicted proteins | sample MGYA00238166_ERZ767019 | MGnify/ENA primary metagenome ERZ767019 (study PRJEB28930, sample SAMN06266391) | marine metagenome | isolation source: Sea water from 250 m depth | place: Atlantic Ocean | study... | reverse complement strand
AGAAGTATGTTTGAAAAAATAATTTGATTTTGTTATTTATATTTCTACCGATTGCCAATTATTAGAATTATTTGACAATTGTAAGGCATGAGATATATTCATTAAGTCTTTAGTAGTTTGATTATTAAAATTATCTGTATTTTCTACATAACTTAAAAAATGTTTCATCCCTGGCCATATACTTTCAACTTTTATTTTTGGAAGTTTTTTTTCATTTTTAAAAATAGTTATTTCTGAATTAACTAAATCAGTTATTATTTCTGAATTCTCGAAAGTCATAGTGATAATGACTTCCCATTCTTTAGAAGATTCAATATTAAAATTCCAAGAAGCCCAATGAGTATTATAGTCTAATATAATATTTGCTCTTGATTCAGAAAAACTTTTGGGGGATTTTTCACCAATAGATAAAACTCTAGTAGGTAATTTTCCGCTTATTTTATTTAATGGGTCTATGTACCATGGAGAAATAGAATATACTGATTTTGTTAAATTAGGTGTTGGACCCCAGTTTGGAGCATTCATTACCATATGAATATTTAATAGATTCCCTAATGATTTTTCATTTTTAAAATCACTTAATTTCTTAATAATAGGCAATTGAGATGTTTCTAAATTAGGTATAAAAAAATTTTCACTTTTATCCATCAAACTAATCAATTCTTTAGATGAATTAATGTTTTCTGATAAGGGCATCTCAAAAATACAATTCTTTTTTGAATTAATAATATCCTTCATTATTTTTTCATGTAGTTCATCAGGAACACACAAAATCACCAAATCTATATCCGATTTATTTAGTAACTTTTTATAGTCATTTGTATAAAAACAGTCATTCCCCAATATTTTTTTTGCTTTTATAAGTGTGTTTTCAGTTCTAGTAGCTACGGCTTTTATAGCATTAGTTTTTGAATTTAAAATAGGTAAATATGCTGATTCAATCCAACCCCCAAAACCTATAAGTCCTATATTTTGTAATTTCATAAATTGAAGTCTATTACTCCTCTGCCATCTTCACCTTTGGCAAGGTCATTGTAGGCTTCATTTATTTTATCGAGTGGATATTTTCTTGCTATCACTGAATTTATATCTATCTTGCCTGACTGATAAAATTCAATAATTCTTTCAAATGTTAAATGTGGAGATACTGAACCATAATATGACCCTACCAATGTTTTATGATTCCTAACCATATCAACCATGTTTATATTTGCGGTTTGCCCTTCAGGCGCTAGGCCAATAATTACTCCAGTTCCCCCTTTTCTAACGGAACTCATCATCTGATCTGTTGTTATTTGACTACCAAATGTGTCAAAACCAAAATCTACACCTAAACCATTTGTAATTTCTAGAATTTTTTTTGTAGCATTTTCAGATTTAGAATTTACTGTGTGTGTAGCACCAAATTTGTAGCTAAATTCCAATTTATTATCCAAAATATCTACTGCAATAATTTTTGAAGCATTTATAAGAGATGCACCTAAAATACTGTTTAATCCTACTCCTCCGGTACCGAAAACAGCAATTGTTGCCCCAGGGAAAATATTAGGTTGATTTATTACTCCACCAACTCCTGTTGTAACTGAACAGCCTATTAGACAAGCTACGTCAACTGGGAAATCATCATCTATTTTAAAGCAAGCATTTTCAGGGACGATAATTTCTTCTGCGAAAACACCTAATTTTGCATATTGGTGAATATCATTATTCTTTTCATCAGTTAATCTAAAAGTACCGTCATACTGTTTTGTACCAGTAATTCTATTTGTATCACAAATATTTCCTAATCCAGATCTACAAGAATAACAATAACCACAACTTGGAACGAATGAAAGAATACACTTTTCACCCTTATTAATTGAAGTAACATTGTCACCTAAATCCTCAACAATTCCTGCGCCTTCATGTCCCAATACTATAGGCATTGGAAAGTTAGTTTCCCCTTTCATCACATGATGATCTGAAGCACATACACCTGCTGCCAACATTTTTATTTTCACTTCATTGCTTTTTGGAGGATCTTGCTTTAACTCTTTTATTTCAATTGGAGTATTTGCTTTGTATAGAACTCCTGCTTTTACCATCATTATTGTCCTTACTTCTTTGTCATCTTTACAAATGTAAAACTAAATATAGAAATTAATAGTAATAATTCTACAATATTAAAAGCTATTTTATAAGAATTATAATTATCAAAAATAATGCCTGAAAAAATTGGTCCTATTATAATAGGAATTGCCACAGGAGTGTTTAGTATACCGAAAATAGATGAGTATCTTTTTAAACCGAATAATTCAGTTGTAACTGTAGGTCCTAAAACTCCCATTGCACCTACTCCAAAACCCATAAGAGATGCACCTGCCCACAATAAAAAATAATTATCAATTAATATTAACTGTATGCCTATCATCTGAAAAACAATGACTATTTGTAATAGATATCTTGAAGGGATCGTATCACTTAACCAGCCGCTAATTAATTTACTTATTACAGCAAAAATTGCAAAAGCTGAAAGCATTGAAGAAGCTACAGCTGCACTTATCCCTTGTGAAACAAAATGTGGAAGCATTTGTATAACAACAGTAGTTCTTGCAAATTGCTGAAGAGTCAATCCTGTAGCTAGAGCCCAAAAGGCATAAGTTTTTAAAGCTTCTGAAAATTCATAATTTTTGTTAGAATTTGTTTGTTTGTCATTAGAATTATTTTTTTTTGAAAATTTATGATCTTTATCATCTCTAATAAATAAAATAACAAGTAACATAACTACAAAAGTTGTACTTCCTAATGCGAAAAAAGCAAATCTCCAACCAGAGGATAATATTAAGAAAGTGGCTATTGGTACTGATACCACTGCTGAAGCATTATTACCAGCCATAGTTACTCCTATCATTCTTCCACGAATTTTAGGGAACCATAAACCCATTAGTTTACCAAGAGGAAGTTGAGTTGCTCCAGGTATACCTACATAAAGTAATATGCTTGATAAATAAAATTGCCATAATTCATTCATTGATCCTCTGATGAAAAATCCCAAGGTAACTATTAAAAGAGAAGTAGCCATCATTTTCATGGAACCAATTCTATCAAGGATTCTTCCTGCAAAAGGAGCTGCAAATGAACTGGCTATTCCAAGTGAAATGGATACATTTATTTGAGTCCTTGACCATCCAAATTCTTCTTCAAGAGGTATTACAAATGCTTGGAAAGCGTATTGGACTAATCCTATTGAAACACCAACAGATAAAAATGTTGTTGTAGCAATATACCATCTACGGTATTCATTTTTAAGTAAAGAAATGCTCATTCTCTAATTACCAAATCCTCTTTAATACTTATTCCTAAGCCAGGAGAATTTGGAACTGCAATCTTACCATCTACTACATCTAGTTTTTCATTGAATATGTAAAATTTATTTTTATAACTACTTAGTGGGGGATCATTAAGTATTTCACAATAAGGAGCATTATCCCAAGTAGATAATAAATGCATATGAGCCACAACACCTATATCTCCTCCACCATGATGAGGGACAATTTCTTTATTGTTTTTTATTGATAGTGAACCAATTTCAATTAATGGTGTAATTCCACCTAGTACCATTGATTCTGGTTGAAGCACATCATACGTATTTTTATCTATCATTTGGTGGAAATCACTAATGACTGTATTATTTTCTCCTCCTGCGATACGTGTTTTTTTCATTGATACTAATTCTGATAATTCTTTATAGTTAAATCTTGGCCTAGGTTCTTCCAACCAGTAGCAACCTAAATCATACATAATTTCATTCATCTTTTTTGCTCTGTTCAAATCCCAAATAACTCCAGGTTGCCATGGATAACTTGACTGAGCCTGGTTAGCATCTACCAATATATCCATTTTCCCAAATGAGTTTTCAATTACTTTTTCAATAGTTTCTACATCAAGAGATGATTCATTATGATGAAGTCTAACTTTTATAGCTTTCCATCCTTCATCAAATAATTTTTTTGCCATTTCACCTCTTTCTTCTGGGTCAGAAAGGATTACTAAACTTGCATATGGTATCAGATAGTTTTTCTTTCTTCCAAGAATTTCTGAAATGGATTTGTTTTCAACTTTTCCTTTCAGATCCCAAAGAGCAATATCTATACCCGCTAATCCTCTATAAGGTATATTTCTTGTTTTATAAATAAGATATTTAAAATGATCAATTACATCAGTAGGATTTTTACCAATAAGATATTCTTTTGAGTCATTTAGTATTGTAGGATCACAACCAGGACCAATACCAATTTCACCATTCTCAAGTTCTATTTCAACAAAATCTGTTCCGCCTATACTCGATTTAACTTTACTACCTGGACTCCAAGCTGGTTCTACTTCTCCCAAATACTCAACTAATTTGATTTTTGATAATCTTATATCTTTTATTTTCATTGTTAAACCTATGATAAAATTTGCAGTTATTGGATATGATAGATGAAAATTATTTTAAATAAATCTAAAAAATAAACTTTTTCCTTTGGAGGAATTATGAAAATAAAATCTATTCAGGCATTTACTATTGAGCTGAAACCTAATATCAAAACTACACCAAGAGTTCCAAAGTCAAAAGATCCATTTGATACCAACGGAATGGTAAGTCCTATGAAGAGATATCCAAATATTTCAAGATCTGATTGGAGTGCAAATTGGAATAGAACAGCTGTGATCATAACAGCAGAGGATGGGAACTGGGGCTTCGGATTTACTCTACACTCTGGTGCTACAGAATCAATAATTAATGATCATCTATCTAACTTATTAGTAGGAAAGAACTGTATGGCAACAGAAATGTTGTGGGATATTATGCAACAATCTACTATCCCATATGGTACTTCTGGACTTTCGAGTTTTGCAATAAGCGCTATAGATAATGCATTATGGGATTTAAAAGGGAAGGTTTTAAAAAGACCAGTTTATGAATTAATAGGTGGACCTCAAAAAGAAAAGATTTTTTGTTATGCTAGCAACACTGATTTTACTTATGGAACAAAAAATAGTATTGAATGGTTTTTGGAATTAGGATTTAAAGCAGTTAAATTATTTTTGAGAGAAGGTCCTGAAAGTAATTTAGAAGGAATTAATAGATCAGAAGAACTAGTTGCTAATACTAGGGAACAAGTGGGTAATGATGTTGAAATTGCAGTTGATGCATGGATGTCTCTAAATAATGAATATGCTGTTAGATTAGCTGAATCTCTGAGACCTTATAAAATTAAATGGCTTGAAGATTATATTAATCCAGAAAACTTGGATGGTTATCAGAATTTAAGGAACAGAATTCCATGGCAAACTTTAGCGACAGGTGAACATTGGTATTCACTTTATCCATTTGCTGTTGCGGCTAGTAAAGGAATTGTAGATATATTTCAGCCTGATCTTAATTGGGTTGGAGGAATGACAGCTGGAATTAAAATATGCCATCTTGCGGAAGCACATGGATTAACAGTTGTTCCTCATGCAAGTACAAATTATCCATATGGACAGCATTTAGCGTTTGCTATGCCAGCAGTTCCATGGGCAGAAAGATCTGAAGGAGTTGCTCCTCCAGGAGTTCCTTTAGAGGAAATGGTTTTACTTCCTGGCACGCCAGTAATTAAAAATGGATACATAATCCCTTCTGATGAACCTGGGTTTGGCCTAGATATAACCCAAGAATGGTTAAAAGAAAGAGCTGTTTAGATAAATAATCAACTAAACTTGTATTTATTGTTTATCTGTGTATTTTTTATACATTTTTATTGTATTATTTCTTTTAAAAAAACAGGAGGTTTAATTAAATGAATAAAGTAAAAGAAAACTTGAAGGCTGGGAAAACAGTTGTAGGAGTAGCTGGTGCTCCCAATGATGTTACGATGCCTCTGTTAGCTGAATCTGCATATGATTTTATACTTTTTGATGAACAGCACTCTCCTTATGAAACTAAGCAGTTTAGACCAATGATAGAAGCAATGTCTGAGAAAAATGCTGCACCAATGGTTCGTGTAAGTATAAATCGTGCAGATTTAATCTGCTTTGCATTAGATGCAGGAGCAAGGGGTATAGTTGTTCCAATGGTTAACACAAAAGAAGAGGCTCAAGCTATGGTAAGAGCATGTAAATATTCTCCACTAGGAGATCGTAGTAACGCAGGTATGCGTGGGCAATGGGGACCTACGAAAGACTACAAAGATTATATAGATACAGCTAATCGAGATTTAGTAATTGCTCCGATGATTGAAACACAACAAGCTATAGACAATATCGATGATATTCTTAGTGTAGATGGAATAGATGTATTGTTAGTTGGCCCATCAGATCTAGCCATAGAACTTGGTGTCCCAAATATGGATTTTGCTGGAAGTACTTACCAAAAAGGATTGGATAAAATTGCAGCTGCATGTAAAAATCATGGAGTAGTTCCTGGAATGTACTTTATCCCACCTACAATGGATCCTAATTTCTATGTTGATAAAGGATTTAAATTTTTTACTTTGCCTTTTAATAATTGGGCACTTGAAGGTATTGCAAAAGGTCTTAGTGGTATAAAAAGGTAGTATGAGAGGTTTTATACCAATAACAGTTATCATAGCAGTATTACACTTCTTTGAAGATGCTGCTTTGGTAATACTAGGTAGATATACAGAAATCAATATTTTTATATTGTTCATAGCAACAATTGTATTTAGTATTGTCGTTGTATACGTTACAAAAATTCCATTTGTCCATAAATTTTTTCACCAAGATAAAGATTAACTGAAAGCTTATTTATCAGCTTCCCTTACATCTCTAGGTGTAAATGATTTTGGAGCGGAATCTTTTGGGTCAAACCCAAGGATTTTTTTTGCTTTATCAATTGACCAAATCTTCCAATAATTATCGGAGGTAGCATAAAATGTATCGAATTTTATACTATGGGATGCATTGATAGCTTTTTCAATTATCTGTGATAAATCCCTATGACTTAGCCACAAATTTAATCCAATGGGTGAGAAAGTTGGATCATCATCAGAAATAACAAACCCTATTCTTATATTTATAGAAGAAATATCGAAGTAATCAGAATAATAACTTCCTAATGCCTCACCAAAACCCTTTGATACTCCATAATAACTATCAGGCCTGATTCGAACTTCTTCATCGAGAGGTTTATAATTTTTAGGCAAACTTTCAAAATTGCCTTTGTCAATAAATGTGTAAGGCTCCACTTCATAAAATCCACCAGTAGCATGTTGAGAACTTGCAAATACTACTCTTTTAACTTTTGAAATTTTTGATGCTTCATAAACATTATAGGCACCTATTATGTTGTTTTCTAAAACAGAATTCCAATCTCCATGAACTCGTCTGTCAGCAGCTAGGTGAACTACTGTATCTATTCCTTGAAAAGCAGGTTTTATTGATTCTAAATCATTAATATTTCCTAAATAACATTCAACATCATCTACTTTTTTTTGATCAAGCACTCTGATATTAAATTTTTCCTTCAAGTTCTTGATTAAGATACTTCCTACTAATCCTGCTCCACCAGTTATTAAAATGTTTTTTTTGACCATATCTGTAATTATATTTTTATTTGGTACCCCGTACCGGATTTGAACCGGTGATCTCCTGCGTGAAAGGCAGGCGTGTTAGGCCACTACACCAACGGGGCATTGTTAAGGATAAATTGGGAGTACACTTATTCCCATAGTTTCCTCAAAACCTTGCATTAAATTCATGTTTTGAATAGCAGCGCCTGCTGAACCTTTTACTAAATTATCCAGTGCACTAATAACTACTAAAGTATTTGTTTCTTTTCTTACATAAGGATATAAATAAACAAAATTAGAACCCCAAGTATGTTTGGTTGCAGGAGGTGCATTAACTATTTTAATAAATGGTTCGTTTTTGTAAAACTCTTTGTAAAGTTCAATTACATCATTTTCATTTATATCATTTTTTAAGGTTGCATAGTTTGTTCCTAAAATTCCACGAGTCATCGAAACCAGATGAGGTGTAAAAAGTACCTTTATTTTGTTGTTAGTAAGAAAATTCAGTTCTTGAGTAATTTCAGGTTGATGCCTATGACCTTTTGTTCCATAAGCTGAGCAATTATCATTGAGCTCAGAAAATCCAAATGCTTCTTTCGCAGTCCTTCCTGCTCCTGAGATCCCTGTTTTTGAGTCAATTATTATCAACTCTTCTATCAAATTATGTTTAACAGCAGGTGCCATGGATAATATTCCCCCAGTAGGAAAACATCCAGGATTTGCTACTAGTTTACTTTTTTTGATCTTCTCCCTGTATAACTCGGGTAATCCGTAACTTGATTGTTCTATAAGTTCAGGCTTAGGATGTTTTGTTTCATACCAATCTTCATATATTTCAAGATTTTTTAATCTGAAATCAGCTGAAATATCAACCGCAGGGATTCCACTTTCAACATATTGGGACAATTTTTCTGCACTAGCTGCATGAGGTAAAGCAGAAAATACAAATTCAATATTGTCACTTAGCTCTTCTTGAATCTTAATGTTTGTTTTTTCAAGATGTGGAAAAACTTCATCTAAATTTTGACCAGCCTTACTCCTACCTGTTGCCGATACAAGTTTCAACTCAGGATGTGAATATACTAACCTCGCGATTTCAGATCCTGCATAGCCCGTAATATTTATGATTCCGACGTTTAACATTGAATTTTTTTTATTAGATTACTTATATTATCTCAAAATTTTAAAATATGGGCATCCTAAATTTCTTAAGTTACATTGATTACATAAAGGTTTTTGAGACTTACAGATATTTCTTCCATGAGTAATTAATTGAATATGCATATCGTATCGATCATTTTCAGGAATTATTTTTTCTAATTCTTTATGAGCTATTTCATTTGAGACATTTCCTATTAAACCTAATCTTTTTGATACTCTGTAAATATGAGTGTCAACCGGCATTGCTGGCTTTTTAAAACATAAAACTAAAACAACTGCGGCCGTTTTAGGACCTACTCCAGGTAAGTTCATTAACCAATTTCTTGCATCTTCTAAGGACAAATCTTGTAAGAAATCTATTTTTAATTCTTTTTTTTCTTTAAAGATAGTTTCCAATATTTTTTTTATTCTGATGGATTTTTGATTTGATAAACCTCCACTATGAATTAGAGATGCTATTTTTTTTGTAGGTGTTTTCATTACATCTTCCCAAATTGGGATTTCTTTTTTTAATTTTTCAAATGCTTTTTCAGCATTTGTATCAGATGTATGTTGAGTTAGGACTGTAAATATAAGCTCATCAAGAGGTTTGTATCGAGATGCCCATTCAATTTTTCCATTAGCTTTTACAAGATGACTTAATACTTCACTAGGATTTATTTTGTTTTTAGTTTTCATCAAAATTATATTAAATTATTTTGTTCTATTTTTTGAAGAAATTGATAAATGTTCAAGAGCTTCCATATAAATGTTTTTTTCTAAATTATTTATAGAACTTAAATTTTCTAGTGCTTTATTTATATAATCTTCTCCTATTTTTTTACTTTCTTCTATTGAACCACTTGAAGAAACCATCTCTAATAAATTATCTAGAATTTCTGATTTATCATTAGATTTATTTTTGAAAAAAGTTATAATTTCCTGTTTAATATTTTTATTTTTTTCTCTTGCAAGTATAGATGGTAAAGTTAATATTCCGTTTTTAAGATCACTGCCAGTTGGTTTCCCCAAAGTATTTTTTGCTCCTTCAAAATCGAGAATATCATCAAAAATTTGAAATCCCAAACCTAAGTTCATTCCAAATTCATATAGTTTTTGTACATCTTTTTCTTTTGCTTGACCCAATATTGCACCACTCATAGTACATGTTGAAAATAAAGAAGCTGTTTTTTTATGAATAATATCAAAGTAACTATCTATACTTAGATAAGGGTTCCAGCTATTTTCTATTTCAATCAATTCTCCATTGGCTAAATCAGCAATTGTTGAAGCAAATTGTTTTATAATTTTTATTGATTCTGTTTTACATACATACTCTGCACTTGTTGCAAAAAGATAATCTCCAACTAAAACAGCTATATGTGGTCCCCAAACTTTTGAGGCTGTCGATCTCCCTCTTCTTGTATCAGCGAAATCTATGGTGTCATCATGAACTAAAGTTGCAATATGTAATAACTCAACTGCCGTTGCCATCATTATTATTTTTTCATCAGTCTCTTTATTCCATAACTTTGAAACAGCTATTGTTATAGTTGGTCTTAATTGTTTTCCCGGGGTACTGAGTACATGTTCTATAATATTTTCATTAAGATGAGTCTCATTTTTATGATTGTCTGCTATCTGACTCATTTCAACAAGTACATTGATTAATTCATCATTTACAAGTTGATAAATTTTTTCTTTAGTTTTGCTCATGCTTTATTTTTTCATTCTCCATTGAGACGATTTCTTCATCTAGTTTTTGAAATAAGGGCTCAGGGGTTTTAAACTTTGAGCCACTTGCAGGAATGATTAATTCCCATGGATTTTGTTTTTTATCAAATAATATTTTTTGCAATTTATATGCTGATGAAGGGAGGAATGGTTCTAATAAACAACTTATAGCACTTACTATTATTAATGACTGACTCAATATTTCTCCAGCTTGTTTTTTATCTTCTTTGATTTTTTTCCAAGGTTGATTTTTGTCAAGAAACTGGTTCCCAAATTTTGCCAAGTTCATCAAGTGATTTAGTGATTCTCTAAACTTTCTTTTTTCAATTGATTTTCCTACCTTTTCAAAGGCTTTGTTACATTCATTTATAATAATCTTCGTTGAATCTGATTGATAATCATATTGTGGAATCACCCCCTCATAATTCCTATGAGTCATCGTTAGGATTCTGTGAACAAAATTTCCTAAATTTGCTACTAATTCATTATTATTAGCATTCAGATACCCTTCCCAGGTAAAATCAGAATCTGAAGTTTCAGGCATTATCGCAGTAAGGTAATATCTTAAAGAATCTGCAGAGTAATTTTCCAAAAAATCTGGTAACCAAACTGCCCAATTACTACTTTTTGAAAATTCTTTACCGGAAAAATTTAAATATTCATTTGCCACTACATCGGAGGGTAAATTATTATTCTCGATACCCAATAAAATTGCAGGCCAGATTATGGTGTGAAAAGGTATATTATCTTTTCCTTGGAAGTAATAAGACTCAGATGTTTCTGATTCCCAAAAGTCTTTCCATTGATCCGGATTATCTGTTTTACTATATAATTCCACTGTTGCTGAGTAGTACCCAATTACTGCTTCAAACCAGACATATATTTTTTTATCTTCCCACCCCTCAATAGGGATATCGATACCCCAATCTAAGTCTCTTGTTATTGCTCTATCCTTTAATCCTTCCTTTACAAAAGATAAACTTTGATTTTTTACATTTTCTCTCCAGTCAGTCTGAGATAATAACCATTCCTTTATTTTTGATTGCATTTTACTTAACTTGAGAAAGTAATGCGATGTTTCTCTAAATTCTGGAATTGAGCCATCTCTTTTTGATCTGATATTTTTCAAATCAGTAGGGTCAAGAGTTCTTCCACAAACGTCACATTGATCTCCTCTAGCTTTTTTATTATTTCCACAAGGACATTCTCCTTCGACTAAGCGGTCACTCAAGAATATATTCTCGGTTATTGAATAAGGCATTAATTGCTCTTTTACCTCTAAAAAACCATTTTTTAAAAGTGTTGAAAACATCCATTTAGTAATTTTGAAGTGATTTTCAGTGTGAGTGTTCGTATATAAATCATAAGAAAAAGCCATTTTATCTAAACATTCTGACCAAATATTATGAAATTTATTTGCTATTTCTTCGGGAGAAACTCCTTCATCATTTGCCAATAATGTAACAGGTGTTCCATGCATATCAGAACCGGATACCATGGCCACATTATTGCCAACAAGCCTATTATATCGAGCAAATATATCGGCCGGTAGGCTCATACCTGCAATATGACCTAAATGTGGAGGACCATTTACATAAGGCCAAGCTACGCATACTAAAATGTCTTTTTTATTTTTACTCATTTTTATTTTTTATCTCTAACCATCTATTGTAAAAAAACTTTTTATTTTCACCAGTCAATTCTGATAAAAGTGCTATTAGTTCTTTACCTTTAATTCCTTCTATGTATCCTTTCGATAAGATTTTGTCGTATTGATTTATTGTTGATTTAGAAAGTTTATTCACTTCTTTTTTAAATATTATTACAAATTCACCTTTTGCATTATTAAATAATTCAATTGCTCTCTCTATATTACCTACAAAGATTTTTTCATATAACTTGGTCATTTCTTTGCCAACAAAGATATTTTGTATAACAAACTCATCTCTCAAAAATTTAAGGGTTGATACTAATCGTTTAGGTGATTCGAACAAAATTATCGGCAAATTAAGATCAATGTATTCATTGATATATTTCTGAAACTGAATTTTGCTTTTTGGAGGGAATCCCAAAAAAATAAAATTTTTAGAATCAAAACCAGATACAGAAAACGCTGAGGTTAGGGAAGATGCACCTGGAATTGGAATTATTTCGTGTTGTTCTTGAAAAGAAATTGTTACAAATTGAGCAACTGGATCAGAAATTCCAGGAGTTCCAGCATCGGTTAAAAAAGCCACATCGTGTTTTTCTATAGCATATTTGAATTGATTTAAATTCACTTTTTGTTCTTTATTGTAAATAGGTGCTGTCTTAGTGGAAATATTGTATTTAGATAGTAGCTTTTTTGAAACTCTTGTGTCTTCAGTAAATATTAGATCTACACATGTAAGAATATCAATTGCTCTTTTAGTAATATCCTCTAAATTTCCTATAGGACTTCCTACAATATAAAATTTTGACAATTGCTTACTCTGAGTGCTTACTTATTAAATTATCAATTGCTGCATTATGTTGTTCATCAGCATGATATGAAGAACGTACTAATGGTCCTGCAGCGACATGACTAAATCCCAAGTTCATAGCAATTTCTCTTAATTCCTCAAATTCTTCAGGGTGATAGAATTTTATAATTGGATGATGTTTTTTGGAAGGTCTTAAATATTGTCCAATTGTTAAAAGATCGCAATCAATTGATCTCAAATCTTTCATTGTTTGAATAATTTCTTGTTTAGTTTCTCCTAATCCAACCATCATTCCTGATTTTGTAGGAATGTTTGGTTTGAATTTTTTAGAATTCTTTAAAAAATTTAAAGATAATTCATAATTTCCTTTTGGTCTAACTTTTGTAAATATTCTTGGTGTAGTTTCTATATTGTGATTTAAAATACTTGGACCTGCTTCCAAAACTTTAAGTAAAAATTCTTCTGAACCATTAAAATCTGGAGTAAGAACTTCAATTTTTATGTTTTCACATAATTTTTTTATTTCAACAATAGATTTGGCAAAAATTCCTGATCCTGCATCGTCCAAATCATCTCTATCTACAGATGTAATAACAACGTATTCCAAATTCATTTCTCTTACAGTTTTTGCTAATCTATAAGGTTCAGTATTATCAGTAAATCCAGGCCACCCAGTTTTTACATTACAGTAAGAACATGCTCTTGTGCATGTATCGCCTAAAATCATAAATGTAGCAGTTTTTCGTTCCCAACATTCTCCTATGTTAGGGCAAGCTGCTTCTTCACATACAGTATTTAACGAAGCGTCTGAAAATTTTTCTTTCAACTCATAAAAATTTTTACCTGCAGGAAATTTTACTTTAAACCAATCGGGTAATTTTCTTTTTACTTTGTTCATAAGTTTATTTTTATATATATTTTAAGTTTATCAACTTTAAAGAATTGTTAGAATCAAGTATATATGGCTAAAAGAAGAAAAAAAGATATATATACTGGACCAAATTTAACTGATCAATATGATTTTTACGAAAATCAACAACTTGAAATAAAAATCAAAGAATATCATCAAAATGGTGTTGGGATTGGTTATTTAAAAGATATTCCAGTGTGGATTTTCAATTCTATTGTTGGAGAAACTGTCTTAGTTAAAATATCTAAAATTTTTCCTGAAAAACTTATTGCTGAAATTGTTAGCTTTAATAAGACTTCAAAAAAAAGAATTAAGCCTATTTGTAAGTTTTACGGTAAGTGTACTGGATGTCAGTGGCAGCATATTTCATATGATGAACAATTGAAATTGAAAAAAACCAACATAGTTGAATTATTGGAGAACTTAAATTTACTGGATGACGATTTTGTTATGGATACGATCCCTTCTAGGAATAATTTCAATTATAGGAATCATGCACGTTTTACTGTAAGAAAAGATTTTGAAGATTTTGATAAGCAAAAGCTAGGATATATAAATTTTCTTAATAGACAATGGATTGGCATAGATGAATGTAAAATAATGAACCACACAATTAATGAAAAAATGAAAATAATAAGTAAAGATTTAAGAGGTTTGACACAAGTATCTATTAGAGCATCAGATGAAACAAAATCATTTTTAATACAACCAAAATTAAATATGGAAGAAATTGAATCTGGTCAAAAATATTATAAAGAAAAAATAGAAAACAATATATATAACGTAGCTAGTCCCAGTTTTTTTCAAGTTAATCCTAAACAAATTGAGGAGATAGTTAAATTACTCGACTCTAATCATATTTTTAATCAGAAAGATTATGTTTTAGATGCCTATTGCGGAGTTGGAACATTTACTTGTTTAATAGCACCGATGGTAAAAAAAATAGTTGGAATAGAAGAATCTCATTCAGCAATTCATGATGCCAAAAACAATTCTAAAAACTTCAAGAATATCAAATATATCATCGGTAAAACTGAAGAAATTTTGCAAAGTAATACAGAAAAATTTGATACCGTAATTTTAGATCCTCCTCGGATTGGATGTGAAGAAAGTGTTATAAATAATGTAATTTCACTCGAACCAAAAATAATTATTTTAATATCATGTTCGCCAGAAAATTTTTGTAAAGATGTTTATAAATTAGTAAATTCAAAACAATATATAATAGATAAAATTATACCGATAGATATGTTCCCTCAAACACATCATACTGAGATAGTAGGTATTTTACGTTTGAAACCATGAAAGAAAAAATTGATAATAAAAAAATTATTTTTGCATCCTCATCTCCAAGAAGAAAAAAAATAATACAAAATTATAGAGATGATTTTTTGTTTAAAAAACCTAAATTTGTAGAAGAAGTACAAACAAATATATCTGCAAAAGATTTTACACAATTTAACGCAACTGAAAAAGCCATAAGTATTTCAAAATTTTTTCCACACAATTATATAATCTCAGCTGATACAGTTTTGGATTATAAAGGTTTAGTGATTGGGAAACCACTAAATAAATCAGATGCACTTGAAAAATTGAAATTACTAAATGGTGATTATCATAAAGTTATCACCTCAATAGCTTTAGTAAAAGATAATAATTTAATTACAAGTGCTAATAAAATTACTTTAGTTAAGACGCACAAAATTTCACTTGATAAAATTAAAAAATATCTTTTGACAAATTATTATAAAGATAAAGCTGGTAGTTATGGTATACAAAATAAAAAGTTTGCTTTCGTAAAAGAATTTTATGGGTGTTATCTGAATGTTGTAGGATTACCAATTTGTTTGCTTGGAGAAATTTTATCAAGGATTAATTTTATGAAGAGCATAAAATTTACTTTTTGTAATGAGGAAATATTATGAATTTATTTGGAATAGGTGGTTTTGAATTAATAGTAATTTTTTTAGTTGGACTATTTATTGTTGGACCAGATAAATTACTCACTTTAATAAGAAAAACTAAAACAATTTATACTGAATTTAAAAAGAAAAGAGATGAATTGATTTCAGTTGTTGAGGAAAGTATGGATATTGAAGACGAAGGAGTAAAAGAATTAAAGAATATAAAAGAATCATTGGATTCTATTTCTGAAGATGCATCAACCAAGCTCAAACAAATCAAAAAAGATTTGGATAGGTAAATTTTGAATAAAGAAGATAAACCAGTTGGTATTTTGTATCATTTCAAGGAAATAAAAAAACGTTTTATAAGATATTGTGTAATATTAACATCTTTTACGATTGTAGCTCTAATTTTTTACAAGAAAATCATTTCAATTTTTATAAATCCTGCAAATCAAATAATGAACAATTCTATAAAAGACGGACAAATTGTTTTTGGTCGAGTTACTGAGGCTTGGGGTGCTGCTGCAAGAGTATCGATAATCATTGCATTTTCGTTATCATTGCCCTTTTTACTTGCAGAGATAATTTTTTTTCTAAAACCTGGATTGAGGGGAAAGGAAAGACTATATCTTTATATTTTAATTCCGAGCTCTTTTATTTTTTTTGTTATAGGTGTTTTCTTTAGTTACTATATGGTAATTCCTACAGCTTTAAGGTTTTTGATTACCTTTGGTAGTGATATAGCCCAACCAATGATAAACATAGGTCCTTTAACTGCACTTATGTTTTCTTTAATGTTTTGGATGGGTATTGTTTTTCAAATTCCTATAATCATGTTTATTTTGGGAAAATTAGATTTGATTTCTTATAAAAAACTAAAAAATTATAGAAGATGGATTATATTAATTTCATTTATTTTGGGTGCGATTATTACTCCTACTGTAGATCCATTAACTCAAATCATAGTAGCAATTCCAATGATTATTTTGTTTGAAATAGGACTTCAACTTATTAGAATAACTGAACCAGAGAAAAAAGGATTTAGTTTTTATTTATTGAATTTTTTGGTTGTTATATTAATTTTATTTTTAATAACAATAACCATATTGTATAAAATAGGCTTATTTAAAGAACTGGATATATTTAGTGTCTTTTGACTTCTAAATCTTCTAAATTATGAGTTTTTTCTAGGTATGATTTTGTTTCAAATCCACTGAATCTACTTGGTAAATATGTATCAGAATCTATAGTTGTTTTACCATCAACTACATGTTCAGATATTAATAATCCTGCTACTGGATTATATGCAAAGCCACCTGAATGAAAATTTGAACAAAGATACATCCCAGATAAATTTGGGACAGGACCTATAACCGGAGTTGCATCGGCTGTTACGCTTATAAGCCCTACTGTATGATAATCCCACTTTTTATCAATAATTATAGGAACTCTATTTTTAAATGCTTCTTTCAAAAAATCTAATGCATCATCAAATGGTTTTAGATCTTTAAAATTAAAATTTGAATCTTCTATAATATAGTTTTTTGGATTGTGTTGAGATGTACCTACTAGGATTCTATTGTCTTCAGTTCCTCTAACATAACTTTGAAAAACTCTATCATTTATAGCTGGAAGTTTTAGTTCTCTATCGAAAGGTTCAGTTACGTACCTTTCATGTATAAAATTTTTCATTGGGATCTTAAAATCTATTGGAGATAATAATTCATTTATCCAAGCATTAACCGCACAGATTACAGTATCACAATCATATCTTTTTTCTTTATTTTCATTTTTTGAAAAAGAGACTACACCCGTAATTTTATTTCCATTAAATTTGAAATTACGTACTTGTTCATTTTCATATATTTTTACTCCCATACTTTCTATTTTCTTTCTCAATGCAGGTATATATGTGTGAGGTTCACTATATCCACCTCTAGGATCAAGGATTCCATACTCATGCTTTTCAGTAATCACATCAGGAAATTTTTGTGTTAGTTCACTTCCAATATAAGTTTCATATTTTGCTCCTAATTTATCGTGTAGTTCTCTAAGATCAGAACCTAGTAAATAATCTTCTTTTGTTGATAAATTTAGACATCCAACTTGCTGAAATGTATAACCATCCAAGATATTACTGAATCTCTCAAAAAGATCTAAAGATTTCTTTCTTGCTACAACAGATGTAGCATTCCACATTAGACAGGTAACAATTCCTGCTGCCTGACCGCTGGAACCACTTCCTACTGTCCCTTTTTCTATTATGGATATATCTTTAACACCTTTTTCAGATAAATGGAAAGCGGCACTCATTCCTATCACTCCACCACCTATTATAATTACAGATTTTGGCAAATGACTATTCATAGTGATAACTTTGGTTATGATTAAACAGGGTTAAAACAAAATGTGATATTTATTTATCTTTATCTTCTTTTTCTTCAGATTTACCTAGGGCGTTTTTAAAATTATTTATAGCCTTCCCTAGTCCATCACCTACTTGAGGTAATTTTCCAACTCCGAATAGTAGAAGTACAATAAAAGCAATTAGAGCTAGCTGAGGTAATCCTAAATTTTGAATAAATCCCATGTTATATTAATTAAATTTTTGAATTTATATTAATACTATCAAATTAATTATTATTTGTTTAAGTTTCTCCATACGGCAACTACTCTACCTAATATTGAAATATTTTTAGAAGGATACGTTAAAGCTTTCATAAGGGGATTTTCAGGTTGTAGCCTTATGGTTTCTCCTTCCTTATAAATTCTTTTTAAAGTAGTTTCATTTTCTGAAATTACATTTGCTGCCACCATGTCTCCATTTTTAACAGATTTAGTTTTTTCCATAATGACAGTATCTCCATCACCAATCAATGCATCGATCATTGATGTACCAGAAACTTTTAGTGCATATAATTTTTCTTCTAGATAAGAAAAGCTATCTGGAAGTTCAAGCATATTCATATCGTCATATTCCCATCTATTATCATCAAATAAAGGGAAAGTTTCGCCTGCAGTTATTGTTCCTATTACTGGGACCTTAATTGTTATATTTTTTGGGTCACTTTTAAGATTTATTCCTCTAGATACCTCTGACTCTCTAGTCATTAATCCTTTTTCTTGAAGTCTATCAAGATTGTATTTGACCACCGATGTGGAAGAAATATCACAATTGTTTTGGATATCTCTTATTGTAGGAGGATACCCAAAATCATTAATAAATTCTTCAATAAAAATTAATATATCTTTTTGTTTATCTGTTAATGGTTTCATAGATTCCATAATAACAAATTATTGAATTTTCTATATAGTGTCAATTTTACTGTCTTTTAATGTGGGTGATCTTCAAAAGTTATCCCTTCAATATTGACAGGGGGAGAATCTTCCTCTTCACTAAATCCGAAAGCCAAAAAGTGTGGAGCAGGGGATTTCAAAATAATTGTTGCCTGTTTTGTACTTGATATTGGTTCGGTTCCACCCTTTAGAACTACTTCTTGCCCATCCATAAGTTTAATCACTGGAGTTTCAATTGTTCCTCTTGGTCTGTTGATTTCACTCGATTTATCTTTGTTTGAGATTCCCCAATTTATAATCCCAATATATTCTGCTGGTATAATAAATTTCCACTTAGAAATCAATCCTTTATGGGGTCTGACTGAAATAATGATAGTTGGATTTTCATCATTAGGATCAGAATGGTCAATTTCCCAGTTATAGGTTGATTCGGGATTATTCAATTAAGTATTTTTATTTATAAGTTTTTGTAATCTAGATTTTTTTCTAGAAGCGTTGTTTTTATGAATGACGTTAGTTTTTGATGCTCTGTCAAGTAAACTAGAAGCTTTTCTATATAAGGATTCTATTTCCGCTTTATCATTTTTATTCTCAATTCCATTTCTCAATCTTGTAATAGAAGACTTGATTGAAGTCTTAACTGAAAGATTTTGTTTCAACTTTCTTAATTGAGTTCTATGAGTTTTTAAACTTGGCATTTTTGGTCCTATTTGATTATTCTATTCGGGAAACTTTGTACACTCCTGGGGTTTTTTCCATTTTACCCAATAGTCTTATTATTTGTCCCAGATCTCTAGTATAAACTGTTAATTGGATTTTGCATGTGCCATTTTGATTATCTTCAGAAGAATTTATCGAATGTAAGTTTGTTTTTTCTCCCCAAACAACATCTGTAATATCTCTTATTAGTCCCATTCGATCATATGCTTCAATCATCACTTTAGTTGGAGCTAATTGTTTTGTATGTCCCCAAAGGGCTACCAAAAATCTATTGGTATTTTCTCTATTTCTTAATTTTGAGCACATTATTCTATGAATAATTACTTCGTTACTGGATAATTTATATCCTACGATTTCGTCCCCATAAACTGGTTCACAACAATTAGCAATTTTATTTTGTAAATCTTTGCCTCCCATCACGACTATAGAAGATAGAGGATCATTTATCTCTTCATTATTTTCACTTTTATTGTTAATATTTATTTTTTTAACAGTTTCCTGAGCTTGTCGCTGGTTTATCAAGTTGATTATTTCTTCGTTGTTAACTTCCCCAGTTCCAACTTTATAAGCAAAGTTCTCAAAACTTTCTTTATCAAAAAAATCATTTATGTTTATTTCTGAAGTTTCAATATTTGATAACCTTATGTTACTTAGAATTTGTTCCTCTCCTCTTTTTATGTTTTCTGTTCGTTCCCTTTTTTTAAACCAACTTTTTACCTTATTTCTAGCATTTGCTGTAGCGATAAAACCTAGATTTTCATTCAGCCAATCTAAACTTGGGCCGTTGTCTAAATCAGATTTTTGTATCTGAACTGTGTCACCATTGTTTAATTTTTTGTTTAAAGGAACTAAAACTCCGTTTACAAATGCAGCTTGGCAATTATGACCTAAATCTGTATGCAATCTATACGCATAATCTAAAGGAGTTGATCCAATTGGTAAAGTAAACACTTCATTCTTTGGAGAATTTACAATTACTTTGTCAGATAATATGTCATTGTTTACCGATTCTAGGTATTCACTATCTTCAACTATTTCTGTTTCCCACTCAAGAAGATTTTGAGTCCAATTTATATCGTGATATAAATCTTTATTATTATTATGTAATGTATTTTTATATTTCCAATGAGATGCCATTCCGTCTTCTGCGTAAAGATGCATGTTATCAGTACGTATTTGGAATTCTATTTTTTGACTTTGATCATTTATAACAACTGTATGTAATGATTGATAGAAATTATCTTTTGGAGAAGATATATAATCATCAAAAGAACCAGTTACTGGTCTCCATAATTCATGTATGATTCCTAAAACCAGGTAACATTCTTTAGTGTTTTTTACAATAATTCTTATAGCTATAAGATCTTCAATATCTGAAAAGTTTCTTCCTAATTGTTTATATCTTTGCAATTTATTATGCACAGAGAATAAATGTTTAGGCCTGCCAGATACAGATACTGAAATATTTTCTTTATCTAATCTTTCTTCAATTTGAGAAATCATAGTTTTAGTAGCGATTTCTCTTTCTTCTCTTTTTTGTTTTATAAGCCTACTGGTTAGTTTGAATTCATTTGGCATTAGATATTTAAAGCTTTCATCTTCAAGACGCCATTTAAAATCATTCATGCCTATTTTTTCTGCTATTGGAGCATGAATACTGAGTGTTTCCTTTGCAATTTTCTCTCTTTTTTCTTTATCTAAATATTGCAAAGTTTCAACGTTATGCAGTCTGTCAGCCAACTTGATAATAGCAACCCTCACATCTTCTGCCATTGACACTAAGAAATTACGTAAATTTTTCTTTTCTACATGTTCATTGATATTGTCTTCAGTAATATTCAGTTTTGTTAAAGAACTTACTAATTTACTAACCTCCATTCCAAACTTTTTTTCAATTTCCTTATTGGTAGTATTTGTATCTTCAATTACATCATGCAAAAGTCCAGCAACAATAACATTTGGTTCTAATTCTAATCTTGCTAAATGATACGCAACCTCAACTGGATGAACTATAAAATCATGCCCTGATTTTCTTTTTTGCCCCCTATGAGCTTTATTAGCGAACTTGAAAGCTTGCTTTATTTTTATAATTTCTTCTTCAGGTAAATAAGAATTTAGCTTGTTGTATAAATTATCTGTGATCATCTGTTTTATTTTAATATTTTTGTGATTTCATCTTGATCAAATCTCAAAAGATCAATGTTTTGATCATTTATATTTATTTTTTTTCCATAATCTTTATTTTTAGTATAACCAATAATTTTACTTTTAATATTATTTGTATTTAACGAGTCTATTATTTTTTTTGATTCAGTTTTTTTGGAAATTATTAATAAACATCCAGAACTTATAACACCAAGAGGATTAATATTTAAAGTATTGCATGTCTCTAAAAAGAAGGGAACAAACTCAACTTTTTCATAATAAATCTGACACCCCAAATTTGCATAATCGCACAATTCATGTATAGCTGTTGCAATTCCTCCCTCAGTCGGATCATGCATTTTTACTACGTTCTTTGTATTGACAGCCGTGATAGCTATATCTTTTACCGAAATACTCATACTCTGAGAAGAATTATATAATGCAATATTTCTCACCCCTGTTTGATGATTTTGAAGTTCTGCGATTATTTTACTTCCTTCGATA
>ENA-UPTF01000720-UPTF01000720.1-marine-metagenome-genome-assembly--contig:-NODE-720-length-22368-cov-8.085191_pt1 | contig 22368 bp, 10 predicted proteins | sample MGYA00238166_ERZ767019 | MGnify/ENA primary metagenome ERZ767019 (study PRJEB28930, sample SAMN06266391) | marine metagenome | isolation source: Sea water from 250 m depth | place: Atlantic Ocean | study... | reverse complement strand
CTACTAACGCCAAAAGCAATATTTTCTCTTGAGCGGCAGGCAAACCGGGTGTATATGACAGACCCAACGTTTATGAAATATCGTATTCCCTTCGGCTTGTTTCTGCTTGTTTCAGGAGCATTTATGATATATTCTAGCATTGGTTATTTTTAAAATAGACCCCAGAGGCAATTTTGGAACTGTTTGAATCAATCGGATTAAAAGCTGACCCGTTTACCACATCCCCAAATCCAGATCTATTCTTCCCTGCTAAAGAACACAAGCAGTGCCTTGAGGGGTTAGAGCTTGCCATAAGAATGCGCAGAGGTTTGTCTGTTGTTCGAGGTGGTATTGGGACAGGAAAAACAACGATAAGCCGAAAGCTGATTCAGAATTTTGCGTCTGAAGACGATGTAAAATTTGATTTTTACCCTGTTCTTGATCCAAAGTTTGAGTCTGAGCTCGTTCTCTTACAGCATCTTGTTGATCTATTTGGTATTGAGGAAGAGGCAGGTGCCTCAGTAATAGACTGCAGAAACCAGATCGAGCACCATCTGATCAATGCAGGCGTAGAAGAAGGACGAGTTCTCGTACTGGTAATTGACGAGGGGCAAAATTTAAAGGGTGAGTTTTTAGATGTATTTCGCACGCTTTTAAACTTTGAGACCGATGATTTTAAGCTTTTACAGCTTGTGATCTTCGGTCAGCCAGAGATGACCTCAATCATTCATGAGTACCCTAATTTTGAAGACAGGATAACATTCAACTTTGAACTAGGGCCTCTTGATTATGAATCAGCAGAAGGAATTATAAAGCACAGGCTAACAGAAAGAGGTGGTGGTGACAAAGAGTATTTTACAGAGGAGGCTTTAAGAGCGATCCACAATCAGACCCAGGGCTATCCCAGAAAAATAAACAAACTTTGTCACCAACTTTTACTTAACATGATGAGCGAAAAAGAAGAAGTTGTTAGCCTAGCCATTGTAGAAAATACAATTGGTGGAAAGGTTCCAGATGGTCTCATTGAAAAAGAAGAAGAGCCGGAAGAAGAAGTAACCAAGGAAGAAGAAAAAGAAGAAGAGCCGGAAGAGAAAAAAGATGTTGCCGTTAACAAATTGTTTGACATCCTCAGAAAAGGAGGAAAAAAAGAAGGCAGCGGAAAAATTGGAGAGTCAGTATCTGAGGACGATGTTATTGGTGACCTGTACGGGGACGAAGAAGATGAAGAAGATGATGAGCTAGAAGAAGAAATTTTAGAAGATGAAGAAGATAGTAAATGGTACCAGAGAAGGAAGAAAAGGTTAAAAAGAAGTATCGGCTCCTACCCTGCTAATGTCAGCACCCCGCCTCTTAAAAAAGAAAAATTGCTTCTGGGGATTGCCCTGGACCAGGGGCATATTTATTCTGCCTTGATCCAGGATAAAGGTGGAATAAAATCTATTATTGGCTCAGACAAATTTTCAGCAAACAAAGCAAAGCTTGATCCAAAAAGAAATCCCACTGGTTTTTCAGTAGCTATTGGAAAAGCATATGATCAACTAACAAAAAAACTAGAGAAAAAAGGGAGTAAGGTTTCCTCAGGAATAATTAAAAAACTGCACTCTGGAATACCTATATCGTTTACGATGAATAACACCTCCGCTCTTTTAAAGACCGTCATGGTTCCTCTTGAAAATAAAAAAGAGAGAGAAATGATTATAGAATATGATGCTAAAAAGAATCTCCCGTTCAACTCCGATGATATTATTTTTGATGCGATTGAGCTTGAACAAGGGAAAAATATCATAGGCGTTGCAAATGCTGACTACATGGAGTCACCTGCCAATACGCTTTCAGGAAAAAACTGGGATGTGAGACTGTGGCCTCCGGCAGCACAGGCGGTTCTCAGTGCTTTCCGGTGGAACTATCCCGGGAAAAAACATGATATAATCCTCATCCTTCATATGGGTGAGGTTGAAAGTTTTCTGTTGGGATATAATCAGGGCTCTCCGGATGCGATAGTCCCCTTAGACCTTGGCATTCAAAACCTCACTGATGCATGGAAATATAGGTCAGCCTCTTCCAAGGCAAAGTGGGACAAGCGAGACTGGTGCAGGGTGCCTCCGTCGATCTTAAAGTCAGATACAAAAGATAATTCCATAAGCATGCAGAAAAAACCTCAGGATGAGGCCATGCGTCCGGTTATTGAGGGCTGGGACCAGGAACTAGAAAGAGCCCTCAACAGCATGACCCAGACATTCCCATCGGATAATATCTCGGAAATATTTTTAAGCGGATGTGGTGAAGAAATATTATTCTTGGATGAATACCTAAAGAACCAGCTCGATGTAAATGTTGAATATCTAGATCCTATAAAAAATATTGCATTCTTTCCTGATGAAGAGGAGAGAGAAAATTTTGATCTGTCTAAATCTGCATTAACGCTAGCAGTTGGCGCCGCGCTTAATATAGATAAAACTGTTAACCTTCTCCCAGATATGTTCAAAGAATCAGAAAAATTTAGGCTGGGAAATAAATTTAGTATCCCCGCTGCAGCCGCAATATTGATAGGGGTTATCGCTCTTTCTGGTTGGACAAATCACAATCATGAGATCATGGAGTCAAAGCTAAGTACTATAAAGTCTCAGGCCTCTAGCATTGCACCCATAAAAAATAAGTTTGAAAAAGTATCTGCAGAAAAAAATATTATCACAAAACAGTTAGATCTTTTGCTGAGGGAGTCAAAACTTTCTAATCTAAGTATCAGTGTAATGAGATTTTTCAGTTATAATACCCCGAAAGAAATAACCCTAGATATGATTTCATTTCAAAGAGGATGGGAACGTGGTGACTGGATCCATGTGGGCAACTCATTGGAGAAGGTGATCACTATTGTTGATGAGAATAAGGATTTCGCCAGAGTTACAGGTGCCATCGTTGCTAATCCAGCATTAAAAGAACGATATTTTTCAAATTTCATCAATCAGGTTGAATATTCTGGACTATTTAAAAAGATTGACGTGATTAATAAAAAGACAACAAGCGGAATGGACATTGATAATATGACTTTTGAGCTAAAATGTGAACTATAATGGATAAACAAAAAAATCTTTTTATTGGGATAATTGGTTTTGTGCTCCTCTCATGCGCAGGTTGGTATTTTATGTATTTTAGCGAACTAAACAACTCTCTAGAAAACATAAGCAATAGCTACAACCAGTTGAAAAGTGAAAAAAGTAAATACTCTCAGATTAAAAATAAATTTCCTTTGATTGAAAAAGAATGGACAGAGCTAAAGGAAGATCTAACTACTTTAATTAATAAAATTCCAACGGATAGTCAGTTCGACAATGTTACTAAGATGTTGTTTAGTCTTATAGAGAAAAATAAACTTGCCATAGATAATTTTAATCCTTCCCTGGCCCCGCTAGATGAAAAACAAATTACAGTCCCTGAGACTCAAGAGACTCTCATTGTAGAGAAATATCCGATAGATGTTGAACTCAGAGGCAGCTTTATTGACTTTGGTAATTTTCTAGATCAGTTATCCTTTACAAACTATTATCTTACGATAAGCAACATACAGATATCTCAAAACCCCTATAATGAGGGAGAACAAAAAATTTCATTCATCTCCTACATTTATACAAAAAATAGTAACGACAACATGGGTATTATTAAAAATAATCAAGGTTTTGCTGGCTCTACGAACAACGCTAATAACAATGTCTCCTCAGTGGATAAAGACTCCGCGGCAGCAATCACAGATGAAGAGATTGTCTTGGAGGCAATACAACAAACAGGCGCAACGAGCATAGTTGATATTGTCAAGATAGTTAAATACATTAAAGAAAAAACAGGAAAAGATATAGACCAAAGCTTTGCCGTTTCCCTACTTGAAAAAAAACTTAAAAATCTATAACGCTTTTTTGTGATTTATTGATTGTCAGCTTTTATAATATTTTCCGTTAGTTAAACCACGTTTTAGTTTAAATTACTGGTCGTCATGACCCCTAGACTTAGAAATCTATTAATAGGGTTGGGTATTTCCGTGGTAATTATGATTGTTGATCAGGTAAATCAGTCATCTGGAAGTTCAAAAAAACCACAGAAAGCAAAAACCCAAAGAACTAAAAAAGTCGTCGCAGAAAGTTCTGCGCAGAAAACAAGTACGCCAATAGCTGCTTCTGTTGCCTCAGCGCCCACAACAAAAAGAAGATCCTCTAGGTCCACCTCTCAGCTTGTGGGATGGCAAAGAAATCCGTTTAACAGTGTCGCCTTGTCCAGCGAGGCGGATGTTGAAAGTGGATCAATAAACAGTGAAAAACAACAAGATATTGAAAAATCAATACTGCTAAAAAACCTGGAAAGATATAACGTTGAAATCGTTGCAGAGTTTAATAATGAAAAGGTTGTTTTGATTGATAATCGAAGGTTTAGACAGGGCGAATATTTAAACAATGATATATTAATTGAGAGGATTGAAAACGATCAGATCACCTTTAGAAATGGCAACACTACAGTCACAAGAAATGTAGGAAACTAGATGCATAATAAGTTATTAATTATAATAATAATTACAATACAAACTGTCGCATTATGTCAGTGGAGTGATCCTGCATATTCAAAAATTGACCTGTCTGAGCAAGAGAACGAGCGCTATAGGCTTATGGACAAAATGTCTATAAACCTTAAAAACTCTGACATTAGAAATGTGCTGACTATGATTGGAGAGCTCACAGGATTAAATATTGTCATCAGTCCCAATATTGAGGATACAATCACCGCTAATCTAGAGGATGTAACCGTTAAGGCTGCTCTAGATGCAATTCTTAAGCCAAACAACTATAGTTATTTTGTGCAGGATAATATTATCATTGTGAAAGACCTTGACACGCAGCTTATTGGAGAGCTTGAGTCTGTAGTGATCCGGCTAAAGTATATTAACTCTAATGATCTTCAAGCGCCGCTGTCGACGGTTCTAACCTCCAGAGGAACGGTACAGTCTTTCTTACCAGTTGCCTCTATGTCAGGACAGACCGGGCCTCCCAATATGGCCATCGTATCTGACGTGCAAGAAAATATTTCTCGCATCCTGAAAATGGTGAAACAGCTAGACAAGCCGATTAAAAACATCAACATTGCAATTAAATTTATTGAGACGCAGCTAGACACCTCAAAGTCTTATGGCGTTGACTGGACCAATAGCCCCGTTCAGCTAGGCGGCAATGCCAATGACACGGTTAATTTCCCAATCAGTATGAATAATATCACGATCGCCACGCTTAATGCAACACAGCTTAGCTCAGCGCTTAAGATAATGCAGGCAAGAGGCCGGAGTAAGCTACTGTCAAGCCCTCAGGTTACCACGCTTGATAATCATCAGGCGGTAACAGAGGTTTCCACGACAGTATATATTGAGGGACTTAATTCAGGAAATACAAATACTTCTGGCTCAAGCTCAACGAACCAGACAAATGCCGCTAACAATTTCACGGGAATGGGCGGTTTTTATGGTGCAATGAATACGGTACAAGAAAAGGATATTGGTATAAAGCTTCAGGTGACGCCTAGAATAAATGAAGGTAATATTATTACTCTTTTAGTTGATGCCACTGTAGAGGCACTACTTTCTGCTGCAGAAATATCGACCGATAAGCCTAGATCTACCAAGCGAACTGTTCAGACACAGGTCTCTGTTTTTAATGGTGAGACCGTAATTATTGGTGGGCTTATAGCAGACAATATTATTCAAAACAAAAAGTACGTTCCAATATTAAGTGCAATCCCCGTTATTGGCTACTTCTTCAAAACCACCTCGGTCCAAAAAGAGCAGCGGGAACTACTTATGTTTATCACGCCTACTATCTATGACTAGATAACATCAGTATGCAAAAAGACTATCCATATATCATTATTGCCTTTGGAGTTGCGTTCATTTTTGTTTTTCTGACCTGGCTTGAGCTTTATGAGGGAATGGAAAATAAATTGCTCGACCTTAGGTTCCTAAACAGAGGAAAAATTGAAACAAGAAATGATATTGCAACATTGGATATGGACAGTAAAAGCCTTCAGGTTGTTGGTAGGTGGCCATGGAGCAGGGAGAAACATATTCCCTCAATCTTAGCCGCAAAAGAGCATCAGATGAATGCTCTTGCTTTTGATATTTTTTTTATTGAACGCCAAGATAGAAAACTGGAATACAATGATGTTACCAGTGTTAATGACAGCGTTTTAACATTAAAAGCGATTAAGGATCTTTTCCCTGACCCAGATATTGATCTGGCAAATGCGGCAGCAGAAGCAAAAAATATATACTTTGGCTATACCTTCTTCCCTCAGCCTTCGAAAAAAATGCCAGTAAAAAAACGAACTCAAGAAAAAGATGCCAGGCTGATGATCTTAGAAGAGAAAGGGTTTTTTAAAATAATAACACCTGGTGAATTTGAAACTATTAATGATTTCTATGATATTGACCCTCCTGTTGATGAGTTAATTGAATCAAGCAAGGGAACCTACTTTTTTCAAACCGTGGCAGAGGACGATGGAATAAGCAGGAGATATCCGCTTGTTGGCAAGTATGAAAGCCGCCTGTTCCCCAATGCTGGCCTTGCACTAGCGCTTGATCATTATGGCGTAAGCTTTGAAGATGTTGAAATTATTCCAGGAAAACATCTACAAATACCTCTTTCCGCTCCTGATGAGTATAACAGGTCAAGCATTCGTATTCCGATTGATAAAAGAGGGCTGATGCAGGTGAACTGGGCGGGCAAGTGGGAAGATGAAAATGGGGAACATGACTTCACCCACTATCCTTACTGGGTGCTTAAAAAATTCAGAGAAAGTGAATACAACAATTATGTAATGTCAAAAGTAAAAGAACTTGCAAACTCTGACCCTGCCCTTCAAGGAGCAAAGAACTTAAAGGCTCTCATGAAAGCTGCTTTAAAAGAAAAATTCGCAACCAAGAAGGATGTCATTAAATCAGTAAAACAACTTGCTATGTCCGGACAAATGGAGTCTTATATACTGAAAACCTCAGGTGATAAAACAGGTGAACAGTTTTTTGGAAGCATGGGCCGAAAAGCAAAGCCACCTATGGTCAAACTGTATAACGAAATAAAGAACTCAAACACGGTTGCAAAAGAGCTAGCCATGAACCAAGACATTACACTTGATGACCTTCTTGCAAATAAAAAACTGGTCTATACTCCACCCATAAAAGACTATGTTATAACCAGCTTCAACAAACTAAAAGAAGATGTTAGCTCACTATCGAAAAATACAAAAGATGAAAAATATAAAAAGATACTAAAAAAATCTTTGGTTGAAATTTCACAGTTAGAACGAAATTTTCTTATCGTACAAAACCTTAATAGGCATGCTCTAACCGATCAGCAGCGGCCTTTATATTTCTTCCCGAGTAAAGACAGAATAGTAGTAGGAAACATAAAAAAGAATACCGCCAGACGCATTGTCCCTTTTGAATTTTATAATAAAAAACTTCTTTATGGATTAACCGCCCCAGGCACATCAGACCTAGGATCACAGCCGTTTAATGGCAGCTATCCGATGGTCGGGCTTCACGCAAACGCGCTGAATACAATTCTTTCTGATATATTCATTACCAGGACGCCTAAGTATATTGTTTCACTGGTTTTATTATTATTGGCCGCACTATTGGCTTTTGGCATACAAAAGCTTAGCCCTGCAATAGGTGGCGCAGCAGTAGGCGGACTTGTACTAGTATATGCAGTAACTGCCTTTTGGGTTTTTACAAACTATAACATTTGGCTGGACCTATTTGCTCCTATTGCAACAGTCGGCCTTGGTTATTTGGGTATAACAGTCTATAACTACATCCAAGAAGAGAAAAACAAACAATTCCTAAAATCATCATTTGGAACATATATATCTCCAGAGTTAATCGATGAAATGTATGACAGTGGTCAAGAACCCTCTCTTGGTGGAGAAGAAGGATATCACACTGCATTTTTTACGGATATACAAAGTTTTTCAGCATTTTCGGAAAAACTCTCCGCGAGCGACTTAGTCAGCCTGCTCAATAATTATCTTACAGAGATGACGGATATTTTGATGGAAAATAACGGCACGCTAGACAAATATATTGGAGACGCTATTGTCGCGTTTTATGGGGCCCCTATAGAGGTAAAAGACCATGAGCTTTTGGCTTGCAGGACCGCGATCAAGATGCAGGAACGTTTGGCAGTTCTGCGTGAGCAGTGGCAGGCAGAGGGCGACAGATGGCCAGAGATCGTCCACAATATGCAAAACCGCATTGGGATCAACACTGGACAAATGGTAACCGGGAATATGGGATCTGATTCACGAATGAATTATACGATGATGGGTGACACTGTAAACCTTGCTGCTCGTTTAGAAAGCTCTGCAAAGCAGTATGGTATTTACATTCAAATAGCAGACAAAACCTATGAGTCCGTTAAGGATCAGGTTGTCGTTCGGGCATTAGATTTTGTAAAGGTAATGGGCAAGGAAGAGCCTGTAAAAGTTTATGAATTAATATCAGAGGTAGACCAAGAGCCTGAGCCCTACAAGAAAATTCTTCCTGCTTTTCACGAGGCAATAGCATACTACTTTAACCAAGACTGGGACAAGGCGATTGAGGCATTTAAAGCTGCTGATGATCTCGAAGAAATGTTCCCAGGAAGAAAGACAAATCCAAGTAGAATATATATTCCTCGATGCGAACACTTTAAGGTAAATCCTCCGGGAGATGATTGGGACGGTGTCTGGACTCATACCTCTAAATAGGTCTATGATACTAAATAGACAATTTCTATTTATATCAGTCTTAATAATTCTTTTCTATGAAAAAGATCTATTTGGACAGGACCTATTTAATTTTGATGAATCACTAAGTTCCGTAATTAAGCAATCCACCGCATCGAATATTGGTGTAGCTGATATCAATAATGATGGTATAAATGATCTTGTCGTGTCTGGCTTTGATGACCAAAACGAGGGCGGTCTTTTCCTAGATATTTATAATGTTACAAATGAAGGCACTCTAGACACTTTCCAGCTTGATATAGTAAGCAGCTTATTTGGTTATATCAGGGAAGATTATTTTTCATATTACATTGGCGGGAATGGCGGCCTAGATCTCGGAGACTTTGACAACGATGGGCTGGTGGACATTTTATTTCATGGAGCAGAAAATTTATTTCTATCAAAAAACTTAGGAAGCTCTGTTTCAACAAATAATTATCTACCCTCATATGTCCGGGAAAATCTGGTTAATAGTAGCGCACAATGGGGAGATATTAACCTTGATGGAAATCTGGATATCTTTTGGGCTGGCATCAAGGTATACCAAAATAAACCATATATTACAAACAAACTTCTTTTAAATATTGGAGATGACTTTGAGTTTGAAACAATGGTCATGCCAGACCTTCATAACGGTGCCGTAGCCTGGAGTGATATAGACCTTGATGGCGACCTAGACCTTCTTATAAGCGGAGAATCTGTCAACACCAGGTCTGGATCTACTAGGCTGTATAAGAATGATCCACTAGGCAGGCTAGCCGAAGACACAAACCAAGAAATAATAGCTCTAAAAGCTACATCAATCTGCTTCTCTGATCTTGATCAAGACAGTGACCCTGACCTTGTTCTGTCTGGGTGGGACCCGATTGAACAAACCTTAAAAACAGTGGTCTATGTCAATGAGCCAACAGGAACATTTAGGCTAGCAGATCAGCAGATCGATTTTGGTACAGTATTTGGAACGATTGAAGCAATCGATGTCAACCTTGACGGCTGGAAAGATCTCGCAATTAGTGGTGGCACTGAACACACCATGGTAGAGGATTCATACTATGATCTAACAAATATTCAAATAACAAGCCAGGGTGATACTCTAAGTGCAGACACTGTACGGTATTATGAATACAGGGACAGCGTTTCAGCTTTGGGTGGTAAGATTTTCCTTAATGAGGCAAGCAGTAATATTAGTTTCAATGAGTCTCAAACATTCAACGGAACACGCACAATATCATTCAGCGATATCAATCAGGATAATATCCCAGATCTTGTTTGCTCAGGGACAACAGAGATTGGACAAAGAGACAGCGCCTTTGTCGCTGTCTACATTAATACTATAGAAGGGACCAACTCTGAGCCTGATCCTCCTGATGTGCTTGAATCGTTTGCAATTAGCAATCGAGCGATATTTAACTGGGGCAACGGTTCAGATACTGTAGACCCCGATCAAAGTCTACAATACAATCTGAGGATAGGGACCTCTTCTGGGGCTAGTGACCTTTTATCATCAGGTACCTCGTTTAATAGTCCAAATATTGGCCCAAGACTGATCCGAGAGTTTACAAATATCCCCTGGGGGACCTATTACTGGAGCGTTCAAACGGTGGACGCATCGGGTATTGTATCTAGCTGGTCGCAAGAAAACGAGCTCTTTATTCCTAGAATAGTTAATTCCACCCAGTCTCTTCCTGGATACTCATTTGGGGTCTCAAGATGGAGCGATATTAATGATGATGATCTTCTTGATATCGCTATCAGTGGAAACCTTTTTAGCGGAACAAGCCTAACACAAATATTCATGAACCAGGATGGACTCCTAGAGCCTTCTGCTCATTCTGGATCAATAAAAAATACCTACGGTGGCCACATAAGTTTCGCTGACTATACTAATGATGGAAAGCTAGACATATCACTATCCGGGTTTCACACCAGTGATTGGAACGACACATATCCGGCAACATTCTTTTATAAGCTGACAGATAACGGATATGCATGGGACGCACAGGCTGGCCTTCAGTATTATGCTGCCGGTTATGAGGCCGGATACCTAGGTGGATATAATAATCATGATTGGGGAGACTATGATAACGATGGAGACCTAGACCTGGCAATAGGGGGAGTAAGTTATTATGGACAAATTATTCTAGGAATTTATAATAATCATGGCGGTGTACTTTCGTTAGACACTACACAAACAAATCTTGTACCAGGCTATCCTATGCAGGCAAAATGGAGCGATATTAATAATGACGGATATGTTGACCTTTTTACATCTTCTGGGCAGTTTATACTATCTTATCTAAATGATGGCAATGGAATAATGCTCCAGTCAGAGGATCATTTTATTGAACTAGGAATAGTCGCTGGAGCAGTATCAATCGCGGATTTCAATAGTGACGGATATGATGATTTTGTTTTAGCAGGACAGCGTCCTGATAATGGATCATTAATTACCCACATATACAAAAATAACAATGGGGACGGCTTTATTCTCCATCAAGAACTACAAGGCGCATCCTATGGGGGGCTAGACTGGGGCGACTACGACAACGATGGAGACTTAGATTTCATTGGATCTGGGACTACCATAGTAATCAATAGCTCAGACACACTCACTTTCCCTGTGTCCAATATCTATCAACAAAATTCTTCTGGTGACTTTGTCGCTGATACTTCATTGTACATGCTTGATAGCGTTGGTTTTTCATCCATACAATGGGGCGACTATGACAATGATGGAGACTTAGATCTTCTGATGAATGGTGAGCTTGCGAATAAAGATCTTATCACAAAAGTATATGAAAACCTTGAATCTATAAACAATGCTAATGTGGGACCAAGCAGACCCGTAATGTTATTAGACTCTGTAAGCGTGGACACGGTCAGGCTGAGCTGGAACAACAGTGTTGACCTGGAAAATCCTTTGGGATCTGGTAAAACGCCTACTGCAGGCATTAGATACCAGCTGCAAATGGGTGGAGACCAGAATTACAATCTGTATGCAAACACACACTCTATAATCTCAGGTAAATATGGTACTGGTACAATGGGAACATTAGCAAAAAATAATCGATTGATTAAATCTATACCAGAAGGAAGGTACCAGTGGAGAGTTAGGGCAATGGACTATGGCCTAGGCACTTCAGCCTGGTCTGACTGGGATTATTTTTATATTGACCAGACCGCTCCGGTTGTAGAAACAATACAGGCTAACTATGGCGTAAGTGGCCAAATAATTTTAGTTGTCAATTTCGAAGAAGAGTTTGAAATGGACAATGACACACCTTCTGCTGATCCCTATGTCTATGCCACACACCCCGATATGGATGATATTGATGGTGACAGTGTAAGTGATACACTTTTAGCAGTAAAACAAAGCTACAGCGCTGATGTGTGGACAGGGTTACTTACACTTCCTGAAACCTATGTTGGAAAAGCAATAAAGATCCATGTGTCAAACGCGACCGACATGCGCGGGAACACAATGGAGAGCGCAAGCTTTTTTAAGACCCCAGAAAAGATTATTTCTCAGGCCGGTGGAACCGTGATCAGCTCTGATGGAAATGTGTCTGTGCTTTTCCCTCAAAATGCGGTCTCAGAGGATATTTCGGTTTCCATTAGCCTGCTCAGCACGTCAGACACTTTGGACTCAAACGCTATCTCGAACTATTATACTATTACTCCCTCTGAAACTCAGCTTAACAAGCCTACAATTCTTAGAATTGCCGTGCCTAGTCAGTATGCAGACTTAACGGTAAATAACTATAACCCTTACATAGGACGCATTAATGTTTCTACTGGGACCATATCTCCACTAGGCGGATCTATAATCAGTGTAAACAACATACCATATATTCAGGCACAATTATCAAGCCTGGGAGTCTATGGAGCATTTAAATCAGACAGCACAATTAATGTAGACTCCCTAGACATAGAAAAAATAATCTGCCAACCAAGAATATTTTCACCGGCCGGGTCTGTTTTCGAGTTTCCACATACGAATATTTTATTTGACCTTACAGAGTCAGATAATGTTACTGCCAGAATCTTTAACCTATCTGGGAAAATAAAGCGTACCCTAAAACCGGAACAAAAACTTGGCCCAGGAAACAATATCATTGTCTGGGACGGAAAAGACGCAGACGGGAGTGTGGTCCCTAGCGGGCTTTATATTGTGACCCTTGAGTCTTCAAACTCGATGCTTAAGACAACCGTTGGGGTACTGAATCGATGAGATATTTTATACTATATATATTGATTCTATCTTCAGTGGCAGTCTCCCAGGAACAGCTTTTTGTTGGCACGCGGCCGCTGGGAATGGGTGGGGCCTTTATCGCTGTCGCGGATGACGGAAACACCATAACCTGGAACCCCGCAGGTCTTCCCCGTCTTCGTAGAAAGGAGTTTACCTCAAGCTATGCAGACCTTTATGCGATGAGCATTACCCACTCTTATGCGGGTGTCGTCTGGCCATTCGGTGATCGTGTCGCCATTGGCTTTGACTGGTCAAACATTGGTTTTGATGATCAAGAACTAAACTATAGTGAAAACAAACTAAACTTTTCACTAGGCTATCAGCCGTTTAAAATGCTTTCTATTGGCGGCACATTCAAATACTTGTCCAGAGACATGGGACTCGATGGTACCTCATACGGGAAAACGGCAGGGATTGGCTATGATATAGGGCTTCTATTTTCTCCGTTTAAGACTATTCGTTTCGGTATGGGAGTCTATGACCTTGGTGGTACAGACGTTACCTACAAACAGAACAAGGTAGATGAAACAATATTAGGACAAGCGTTCAAGCTAGGGATTGCCTATTTCCCGATCGATGGTCTAACACTTGCGATGGATATTGATAATGACAGGGCCCACGTTGGTGCAGAATATTTTGTAAAAAATCGGATTGGTTTTCGTGCAGGATTTCAGCAGGATCTAAATGGTGAAGAAAAAATGCGTATTCCATCAGCGGGTATTACACTAAAATTTAAGAGTATTGTTTTTGAATATGGCTATGAGGCACATCCCTATCTTGAGCCAACATACAGGTATTCACTATCGCTACAGCTTAGCCCCGCGGTTGTAAGCATCAACTCGGCAACCATAAACCATAATCCAATATTTAGGTCTCTACATCGATATTACGAAGGCAGCCCTTTCGTAAAAGCAAGCTTAAAAAATATTTCCGACTCTGAGCTCCCTGTTGATGTTTCTTTTTATATACCCACAATGATGGAGAATCCACACACCGAGTCGATCACCCTTCCGCCTAAGTCTGATGAAGAATATAATATAGGCGTCTCTTTCTCTTCTGACGTGTTAACCTCGGCAAAGGCATCGTTTGATAATCTGGTTCAGCCGGATATCAAGGTCACATATAAACAGGATGGAGAAGAAAAGCTTGCACAAAAAAAATTAGAGTCATCCTACGTTCTTGGAAAAGGAAAACTAACCTGGAGTGATCCAGAAATGATTGCATCCTATTTCACCACACAGGATGTTGTCGTTGACAAATTTGCCAGGACAAACATACAGGCATACTCAGAGGTGCTAAAAAAATATTTTGGGAAAACAAATATAGGTCGGGCTATTATTTTGTATGACGCCTTGGGCTCATTCGGGCTTGTATATAATGTAGACCCTTCTACCCCATTTTTGCAGATATCAGATGATAAGTCTGCGTTCGACACTGTAAAATATCCTTGGGAACTTTTAGATGATAAAATTGGTGACTGTGATGATCTTGCTACGTTATATAGTACACTGCTAAATAATATTGGCATCGAGACAATGTGGCTGGATGTTTTCAAGCCGGGAGAGGGACACGTATTTTTAATGTTTGACAGTGGTGTGAAGCCCGATGATGTAGACCGTTTATTTTTAGATAGGACTGAGGTCGCTATCGTAGATAATAAAGTCTGGATACCGGTAGAAGCGACCCTGGTAGGTAAACCTTTTTTCAGTGCATGGAAACAGGGAGCGCTAAAATACACTCAGATGAAAAACGATCAATTTATTAACGAAATCAGTATGACCAAGGCGATGGCGAAATATCTTCCTGGGTCAATCACACCTGAAGAAGTATATATACCAGACCCTACCGGAGTAAGTGATCTCTTAGAGGAAGATATCAGGCAGTATATTAAATGGCTGGATCAGGTTGTTGCAAAAGGGATTGAGGGTAAGCTTGAGACAGCAGATGACTACTATGATGTGGCCGTACTCTATATGGAATTCGGTCGATATCAGAGCGCAATTGATAATCTGAATACGGCCATGGGCATTACACCAAACTTCCCCGATGCCCTAAACACACTGGGGGTCTGCTACACCAAGCAAGAAGAATATGAAAAATCCATTGAGCTTTATAATCAAGCACTAGATCAGCAGGCAAACCATCCGGGGTTTATGCTAAACATTGCTATCTCTGAGTTTATGCTAGGAAATAAAGGTCTGGCTAAGCAAAAGTATGATGAGGTAGTGGCCATAGCACCATCATTTTCTGGAAAACTCGAAGACATCCTAGGTGCGGCAAAGGCTTCTACTGGATCAGCTGCAAGCGCAAACACCATTAGCCTATCCGCTGATCTTGAGGCTGACCTAGATGCACAATCATCAAAAGGGCTAAACGAGTTAAAGGAATCTGCACCAAAAATGGAGCCTGAGGCTGTGCAGCGCGCCTCCTACAGGGCAAGACGGGCCAAGAGTGACAATGCTGTTGGAATAACCTTCGCACAAATCGGAAATAATGCAATGGCAGTAGACTACTTTAAAAAGGCAGTTGAAAAAGATTCTGATAATCCAGAGTATAAGATCAACCTCGCAGTCGCATTATATAGAATAAGAAACTATGAACGTGCGTTTGAAATTTTCGAAGAGGTAAAGCTAAATAACCCGGAACTCATAGGTCAGGTAAGTTTTATCGAAAGTATGGGTGAAAAACCCTCTAAATACAAAAAATTTGATTAATATCGTGCAATATCGTAATATCCGGATTATGAGAAAGTATCTAATTATACTGCCCATACTGTCGATCTCTTTTACTATAGCTCAGGATGAGGAAGATATTAATATGGACGATCTCTGGGACACCACTGTCTGGGAAGAGATTGAAGAAATTAATGAGGTAGAAGGCGAAGTAGAGCAGGTTGTTACCGTGGCTGGTGTACGAGGAGCAGAGGCTGAGGATGAGGCCTTGCACCATCTTTACTATAGAAAGTCTATGAAGGGTCCAAACAAAATGGAACTTCAGTCTGCACTGGGAAAGCTTATGAAGACCCTTGCTCGTTTAGAGCAAAAAGATATGAACCACGCTAAGATTCCTGAGGTAAGGCACTATATGATACAGATCTATCGTAAGCTTGGTGATGAGCAAACTGCAAAGGCAAAGGAAAAAGAGCTTGTCGCATTAGCCCCTGACTCAAAGTGGGCAAAAGCTTATTCTAATAAGTAATTACTTATTTCTCTATCCTTAGTCCAATACCGGCTCTCATACCGGTAGCACTGTTAAATAGTCCTCCCTCTTGTCCACCGGCTATATCCATAATAACTGATCCCATTTTAATGCTCAGGCCAGTGCCCCAGCTAAAACCATAATGTCCGCCAAGAGATATCCCTAGATAGAGCGGAACCTTAGACCCTGGAAAAAATTCCGATCCTACCGAAATAGTTGGCGACTCACTCGCCCAATAAGTGTCTCCCACATCTATACGCACATTCGCATCTAGAACGGCCCAGTCTTTTGCAAGATAGGATCCACTCAGATGAATAGACATCGGCAGGCTGGTTTTATAGCTTACAGGCTCTCTTATCTCACTCTGGTCTAAATAATCTGATACTGAATCTGCCTCAGATATATCTTCAGCAGTGATTTCACCAGCAGCACTTGCGGTATATCTCTCTCCAGATTTCCAATTAATTGATGCGAGCAGATTATCAATACTTACGCCAACAGTGAGCCTGTCATCTATTTCTGTAATGATACCCAGGTCAATACCAAAACCATAGGACAATGATAGCCCTGGAAATTTCCCATCTGCCTTGAAAGGAATAGAGCTATTTATTTCTATTTCTGTATCAATTAACGTATGCTCACCAGTACCCTGCAATATTCCAGAAATATTTTCTGTATGAATCTCAGCAAGGCCAACCAATAAACTGGCACGAACACCGGCATAACTTTTTCTACCAAAAGGTACAATCCCTGGTTTCAGAACAAAGCCTCTGGAGTATGAAACAGGCAAATAGGTAATATGCTGAATCTCTAAGTCAGACAGATTTAGCTCTTCTCCGCTCGGTAGACCCTTAAATGGTACCTGAGTAAGTCCACTAGGAAGATTTATTTTTGTATAACTTCGAATCTGGCCAAGCCCAATCACGTTTGGTCCAAAACTAAGATTAATGATTGGTAGGCTTGAGGCCAGAGGCAGCTGCATATTCACATCCTCAGAAAGACCATCTAAAAAATCTTCTTTTTGATCTTGGTCTCTTAGGTCTCTGCCACCAAATAATTGTTCATTAATCCAGTCAGGAGTTATGTTTCCACTTCCAAGACCAAAAGCAAGGCTAAACAGGCTCATGCTAAAGCTGGGATCGGTTCCTGTCACCTCAATATTTATAGAATCAGAAACATCAATCTCTGCAGCGATTTCAATTATCTCTTCAATATTAATTTCTTCATTATCATTAGATAGAGTATCTTCACTAACCTCTTCAAAATCATCGAACTCCGCAAATTCAGAGTCTATGGTGTCAGGCTCTACAATATTTTCTACAATGATTTCTTCTTCCATATTCTCATCAGAAAAGTCAGGGGCTAGCGAGTCTACAGACTCTTCTATAGTGTTAAGCGTGTCCGTATCTACAATCGTTGCCAGATATCCTAGTGTTGCTGGATTGTGCGAAATATTAAGCTGACCGCTCATACGAAGCTGCCGGGCACCAACCGTGCCTATGTCTATTGGGTTTGACTGACCAAACAATACAGAAAATAATAATGCGAGAATAATTATACGGATCATACTATTCACCACTCACCAAAGTTGATAGATCAATAGACGCTGAAATGCCATCTATGGTTATCGTAAGCGTGTCCGTAGTCAGAAACCTTACTGGCTGATCACCGCTAGACACAATCCTGATCTGAGGCTGGATCCAGTTTGGAGACCGGTTTAACAGCTCAAAAGCATCTGCATCCAGTGACAATGTGTCAATCACACTAGCATCAGTAATAAATGTAAACCCTGAGATCAAAGTGTCTGCATTGCCACTGACTAGCGACAATGAATCAGGAGCCATCAACACGGAAAGATCCGCACCAAAGCCCCACTGATTATCAATACTTAGTATGAGCCCAATATCCATGATTTCATCTGGGATACCTAGACTGTCCCCCTCGCCCACAAGCTCTGCAGGATCCGGACTGATTACCGCATCTACGTCAACAACAAACATTAGAGGCGCTCGCACACTCATCACTCCTGAGAGTGAGTCATCACTGGCAACCGTTCCGACAGAGTCTATGTTACCTACCTCGGCTGATCCGCGAGCTACAATTCGGTCTGGCCTGATATTGATTAGCTCCGACGCTTCAGGTATCTGGACGCTTGGATCTGCATGAATATTTTGGCTTACGCTTTTAACTACAGAGTCACCATTTGTATCGTTATAGGCTGTGATACTAAGATCAAGATAAACAGGAAGGTCTATGCTAGAGGTAAAATCAAGGACCATCTCCACATCCTCAAAGTCAAACCCATCTAACTCCTCAGGCAAAGCATCAATCGTTTGCTCAACAGGGTCAATCGTAACGGTAACAGGGTTGATCTGACCTGTTACGGATGAAAAGGCCATATCTGTCATGCTCACGGCTATCGATATAGAATCACTTAGAGATAGTGTCATCTCCTCATCTGAGGGTAGAGAAATATTAGACACATAGTTGACCTTTTGGGTGTCAACATCAAATGGGAGGACCAGAGAGTAGCCGCTAAGATCAATCAGAACATCCGAGACTCCGGCACTAATAGTAAACGTGGTGTCTAAGGATATTCCACTTTTATAAAATTCATTGATCTGGAAAAAAACATCAGCAACTACTCCTATACTGTTATCAATAGAAAGAGCCAGGCTTCCTGATTCTAATACAGCAGTATGAACCACGGTAGAATCATCTAAAGCTATAGAATTTGAGTCTGACATTGCATCCTGTGAAAAGAAACCTCTCACAGTAGAAAAACCCAGTCCTGAGACAATAATATCTACTTCAATTGAGTCCAGAAGGCTGTATGTACCAACCGCATATTCAGTCTCAACATCAGCAGTGTAGTTTAGAGTCTGACTATCCTGAGACATCAAAATCTTATATCCGCTAAGGTCAATACTTTGAGGATCCATCTGTCCGAACATAGCACCCGTATTTATTACCAGTGGCTGATTATCTGCTGAGCTCACTATCTCACTGATCGTAATCACTGCACTTGGAGCACCTGTGGCGCTGGTGTTTATTCCATTATTGATATCTATGGTCAGACTGCCTTCACTTAGGCTTGCCTCCAAGATATCTGAGTCACTATCAATATCCATGACACCATCAAAACCAAGATCCTGTGGGGTGACCATCCCCTCAAAACTTGAGAAGGATAATTGTTCCCCATCTGAAGGCCCGTCCAGGACTATGTTTACGACAATACTATCGTTTGAGGTAATCGTTATTAGATCGTCGCCCGTGTCATTCGTTATTACATCGTATTCATAGACCACAGACTGATCATCAATCTCCATCGAAAGAGAATATCCAGATATATCCGTCTCATCAATAATGTTATCCGTGTTCCCTGTTATACTAATGTCTGTCTGAAAACTATCACCATCTGGAGTTTTCAAAGATGAAATAGACAGGCTCATTTCGCTGGTTACGGCCATATAGTTATCAATCTCGATCACAAGGTTTCCGCCTGATATTGTAGCAAGAACAACCTTGTTAGAGTCTGCTGCCAGTGCGATAGAGCCGGACTCGGATATTGTCTGAGAAGGAATTTTTGCGGTGGCAGAGGTAACCTCGAGACTAGTCCCAGAGATTTCAACAGCGAAAGAAGAATTCTTTGCGTCATCATTTATTAGAACGCTGCCCTGGCCGGGACTGCTTCCAGTGACCTCTACGATAACGCTCCCAGGCAGTGTGACGGCAGAAAGATCTAATTCGCCTGTTGCCTGGCTTCCAGAACTGATTGGTCCTGCTATTGTTGTCGAAGCTCCCGATATCTCTGAGCCATCTGAATTTTTTAGTTTTACCTCAACATCTCCAAGAGGAATAACAAGGTCGTTAACTATAGTTAGAGACAGAGAGCCTGCACTGAACACTGCCTCAGAAAAATCATTAAAACTAAAATTGTTTGTCACTGGCTCAAGGTCAAACGAAGGAATGTCTACACTGTTACCATCCGCAATATCATTCACAGCCGGATATATTTCTGAAAACAAATAAGGGTCTGTAGTCTGTGGGTCAATATTATCGAGACTAATAATACCAATCTCTGACTGTACAATATTTTCTATGGGATCAATCCCAACAGGATCAAAACCAATAGTCTCCTCTACCTCAGTATCTTCAATCGTTACATTGTCAACACTCTGTGAGAACCGCTTGTTAATATCATCGATAGAGAGCTTGTCCCCGACCTCTTGCTTGTCTATGTTGACAGTCTTGTTAAACACAAAGATAGAGTCCCCACTACCGTATGACTCTTTGGTAATGCTAGAGTCACCAGTGAGAATATCAACATCGTTGAGCGTTATAGACTCCTGGTAGACAGAAAAACCCAGACTTGGCAGGATGATTGGCAGCTTGTCAATATCTGGCTCAATAGAGCAGGAAAAAAAGGATCCTGCAATTAGGGTAAAAATGACCTGATTTTTCACGCGATATATTTTCATTATACAAAAAATACTAGGCGCTAAAATAAGAAAATATCCTGACTAAGAATATGTAGAAATACTAAATATCTTTAGAGATTTTATTTCAACAAGATCATTTTCTTTGAAGCAAAAAAGCCGCCTGCCTCAATCGTATAGATATACATACCAGCAGAAACAGGATCGCCCTGTTCATTGGTCGCGTTCCAGAGCACGCTTCTGAACCCGGCCTCTTGTTCGCCGCTATAAAGCGTCCGAACCTGTGACCCAAGCATATTATAGACAACAATCTTCACGTGACTGCTTGTTGGAAGTGCATACCGTATCTGGGTTGAAGGATTAAACGGATTCGGATAGTTCTGCTGCAAGGCAAACTCACTAGGTACTAGATCCTCTGTAAGCGCCAGCGTTACTGTAGCCGGGTCAGATGGGTCGCTCTCGTTACCACTTAAATCAACCGCTGTCACCCAATACTCAAACTCTCCCATATATCCTACATCATCTATGTAGAAATTTTCTTCTGATGAAAACACTACTGCGGCTTCGGACGAGCCAAGATCGTGCCTGTATATATTAAAATAAGCAAAATCATTATCCACGGGAGCAGACCACTCTAGGTCAACGATCTCACCAGAGAATGTTGCCATAAGCTGATCAGGAATTGCAGGAAAGATATTGTCAATCGAGTAGCCTGTTAGAGGATCAGAATCAAAGAATACATTTTGATCTATCGTATGAGCGGTAACCATGAACGTACTATATACGATGCCATCCTCTGTAGAATCTCCCAGCGTGGGAACGACCATATTATACACGTCAAACCCATGATATGGTACAATAGCAATTAGGGTATCCTCATCATCCAGACGCCATACGCTGTACTGAGGAAATATCTCAAACTCCTGTGGACTGCCCGGTGTCCAGGCCAGCTCCATTTGACCACCCTGATCATTTGGCACGTCCTCAAGAAATACGATAACTGGAGCTTCCGGAACATCCTCCTGGGCAATAAAATATAAATCAAAGCTGACCACATTGTTATTAATGGTAAACGCATTCGCAACATAAATACCTTCATAGTCTGAATCTGGAACCCAGGCATATAAGTTATAGGAGCCGTTTATTAGTGGCAGCGCATAGGCACCGTTTTCATCAGACGAGATATAGGCATTATAGGTTAGGTCACTGGTCCAGACATTAATCATCGCCTGAGAATTGTCATCTTCATTAAGGTGAACAATGCCCGCGACCCCGCCATCAAACTGTTGGATCTGTTCTAACACAAGATCAACCGTAACATCACTCTCATCAATCTCTATACCATAGTCTGCTTGCATTTGATAATTATTTGTTCCGGCAACAATGTCATAGGTGCCATTGGCCAGGTAGAGCTCGTAGTATCCATTTTCATCGGTAAACGTCCCGCTAACGATTGTACCGCCATCAACAACAATTGCGACCACCTCAATATTTTGTAGTGTGTTACCGGCTTGGTCAGTGACAGTCCCGGATAGTGTGTTCAGGTAAACCTGGTCTAGATTATAATCATTTGTATAAGACTGTCCGGACACGATCGTCAACGCATCAGACAGCTCTTCGTGGTTGTCTGCGTTTACCAGAATATCATAATCAGACTCGGGGAGATATAATTCGTAAGAGCCATCGTCTGATGTGTTCACTGAAAATAAC
>ENA-UPTF01000719-UPTF01000719.1-marine-metagenome-genome-assembly--contig:-NODE-719-length-22390-cov-4.771165_pt1 | contig 22390 bp, 24 predicted proteins | sample MGYA00238166_ERZ767019 | MGnify/ENA primary metagenome ERZ767019 (study PRJEB28930, sample SAMN06266391) | marine metagenome | isolation source: Sea water from 250 m depth | place: Atlantic Ocean | study... | reverse complement strand
CCATGAAATGGCGATCCTTCAATTAGTCGCTCAAGGAGAGACAAGTAAGGATATTGGTGAGTTGGTAGGATTGGGTGAGCAGACTATCAAGAATTATCTTGTTAAGATTTTCGAGAAGACCAACACTCGTAACCGAGCGCATGCTGTTGCCCTCGCCGCCCAGAACGGTTGGCTTTTGCCTCTGGTTGAGACCTAGGTTTGGTATAAGTGCGTGTTCGAGTTTTGAACTTGAGCTGTGATAGAATGAACCTTGATCTAGCGTAAGATCGGTGGCGCGGGTAATCCCCGCGCCTTGTTGCGTGTGATCGTATTTTTATTACAAGTCCGATTCTAAAGTTGTTGAGTCGGTATTAAGAGGCGAGTAATTGACAACAGCGGAGACTCCACAGATCACCCCTGAAAATACAGGGGAAGATGAGACTCTGGCGCCTCTCGACCTGCGTTCGCTTTTCGTTGCTGGGGTCCATTTTGGGCATCCTTCTAAGCGATGGAATCCGAAGATGAGCGAATATATCTTCGGGAAGCGATCGCGTGCACACATCATCGACCTGTCTAAAACACTCACTTCTTTAAACACCGCTAAGGAATTTATCGAAACGATTGTTGGTAAGGGCGGGGAATGTTTGTTGGTCGGGACGAAGGCCCAGGCTCAAGGTGCCATTAAGGAACAGGCCGACAAAGTTGGTGCCATGTACATCAACCAGAGATGGCTGGGCGGAATGATGACGAATTTTCAAACCATCCAAGCTCGGATTGAACGGTTGGTTTATCTTGAAGACGCCTTTGCCAAAGACACAGTGGTCGCACAGACTAAGCGAGAATCTTTGATGTTGGCTGCTGAAGTTGAACGTTTGAATAAGTTCTTTGGCGGCATCAAAGAGATGGAAAAGTTGCCTCAAGTTCTGTTTATTGTTGATATTGAAAAGGAACAAATTGCAGTAGCTGAAGCTAAAAAACTTGGTATTCCAATTGTGGCAATTGTTGATACTAATTGTGACCCCACAGAAGTGGACTATCCCATTCCTGGGAACGACGATTCTGTGCGCTCTATTACCCTGATCACTCGACACATCACCGAAGCGATCGCATCTGGGAAAGCAGCAGCAAAGCTGGCTCGTGAAGAGCGTATGGCTGCTGAGGCTGAATTAGAGGCTCAAGAGGCTGCAGCTAGAGCAACAGCGCAGGCTGCTGCCGCAGAGCGTGCAGCAAAAGAAGCGGCAGATGCTAAAAAAGCAAAAGCAAAGGCCCCTAAGGCTGAGTCTAAGTCAGAGGCAAAGGCCCCTAAGGCTGAGTCTAAGTCAGAGGCAAAGGCCCCTAAGGCTGAGTCTAAGTCAGAGGTAAAGGCCCCTAAGGCTGAGGCAAAGGGTAAGGCTCCTAAGCCAAAGGGCAAATCAAAGACAACGGCAAAGAAAACCGCTACTAAAAAAACTACTACATCAAAAACAGAAGCTAAAGCAGATGACTCAAAGTAGCTATCACGGACGATAGCGGATCAGAGATATCTGGATAGCTGTAGATTTTTATTACCAGTGAATAGTCTAAGAGGGTGAACAAGTGTCAGTTACAGCTGCACAAGTTAAAGAGCTACGCGATAAGACGGGTGCCGGAATCATGGATTCAAAACGAGCACTCGAAGAATCAGATGGCGATATTGCAAAAGCTGAATCTATTCTGAATGCAAAGGGATTGGCGTCAGCCGCAAAAAAGGCAGATCGCTCGACATCCGAAGGTCTCGTGGTTTCCTACATTCATACCGGCGGACGTGTTGGGTCAATGGTTGAATTAAACTGTGAAACCGACTTTGTAGCTCGTACGGATGATTTTGGGACGCTAGGTCGTAATATTGCAATGCAAGTCGCAGCTATGAATCCTATTTACCTAGATCGGACTTCAATTCCAGACGACGTTGAAGACGTTAAGGATGAGGAATTGTTGATTGAGCAGGAATACATTCGTGACTCAAGCATGAAGATTGCAGATCTAGTGAAAGAGTCTATTGGGAAACTTGGTGAGAATATTCGTATAAGACGCTTTTCTCGATTTGAACTTGGTGATTAGCCCGTCCAATTGAAGCCCGACAAATTAGTCGGGCTTTTTTATAGAAGGTAATGACTTATGGATCAGCCAGAATACTCACGAGTAATTCTGAAAATGTCTGGGGAATCGTTTAAAGGTGAACGAGACTTCGGCATGGATGCTGACACACTGAAATTCATCTCGTGTCAGATAAAAAGCATAGTTGATTTGGGTGTGGAAGTTGGTGTGGTTGTAGGGGGCGGCAATATATGGCGTGGAGCTGATTACGAACAAACGGGTATGGATCGCTCAACCGCTGATTTTGCTGGGATGCTTGCTACCATCATGAATGCTCTAGCGCTTCAAGATGCTCTTGAAAATGTTGGAGTGACTGTTAGGACCCAGTCAGCTATCGAAATGCCTTCAGTCGCAGAACCTTATATTCGTCGTCGTGCTATACGACACTTACAGAAAGGTCGTGTAGTGATTTTCGCAGGAGGGACTGGTAATCCGTACATGACTACTGATACGGCGGCAGCGCTCCGTGCGTTAGAGATCGGCGCAAATGTTCTAGTTATGGCTAAAAATGGGATAGATGGTGTATACGATTCAGATCCCAGACATAATGTTTCGGCTAAGAAATATGAGAATTTGTCGCACCATCAAGCGCTTTCTCAGAGATTGGAAGCCCTCGACAGTACTGCGTTGTCATTGTGTATGGACAACTCGTTGCCGATAGTTGTTTTTGATATTTTCAAATCAGGGAATCTTGCTTTGATTATTTCAGGTGAACATGTGGGCACCTTGATTCATGATGATGGAACCGGTGAGTAAGGTATTCTTTGGGCAGGTGATCCCTGCAGGTTTTAAGTAATGAATACGGGTTACTAGTTGCACTTTTTATGACAGTGTAAGAGCATGTTCTATCATCTTTTTAGTCACCCTGGGGATTCAACATGTTGCAACAAACTCTCGATGACGCGAAAAAACATATGTCAGATACCGTTGATGCGCTGAAGCGTGAGTTGATAGGTGTTAGAACTGGCCGCGCTTCGACTGGTCTGGTGGAAAATCTCAGGGTTGATTATTTTGGCAGTGAACTACCATTAAACCAACTCGCTCAGATCAATGTTGGTGATGCACGTTTATTGGTTATTCAGCCTTGGGACAAGAATGCTGTCGAACCAATTGCTAAGGCAATCCAGAACTCTGATTTGAGTATTTCACCGAATATTGATGGCGCGATAATTCGTTTGAATTTGCCACCGCTGACTGAAGAACGCAGGCGTGACCTTGTCAGATCACTAAAATCCCGTGGTGAGGAGAGTAAGGTTTCGATTCGAAGTAGCAGACGGGATGCCCAAGACATGATTCGTATGATTGAAAAAGAAGGAGACGCTTCCCAAGACGATTGTCAGCGTGCCCAAAAGCAATTACAGAAAATAACAGACGATGCTGTTGCAGAGATTGATGTGGAGGCAGCGGCTAAAGAGCAAGAAGTGATGCAGATTTAAATTTTGTTTCTGTATCTCATCAATACGGATTAGTTCGTAGTATGAAAGCGGAAAACGGATCATTTAATAACTGCAACGGAGTTGAAATGGCAAGTAATATTCCGCGTCATGTTGCGATCATTATGGACGGAAACAGGCGCTGGGCAGATGCCCGGGGGGTAGACGTTTCTGAAGGGCATTACGCAGGATTTGAGAACCTACGGGGAGTTGTTGGGCACCTTTCAAATCGTGGAGTTGAACATCTAACGGTTTACGCATTTTCTACTGAAAACTGGGATCGACCTGAGTCGGAAGTGAATGGGATTTTAGATCTAGCAATCGCGGTTATTGCACGCGAGGCCCAACAGCTACACCAAAACGGAATTCGAATCACCCATTTAGGCCGAACTGACCGTCTGTCTCCTGAACTTCGTGATGAACTTGAAAGGGCAGTTGAAATGACGGCCGAAAATTCTGGCCTAAAACTTGGGATTGCCTTCGATTATGGTGGAAGAGCGGAAATCGTTCATGCTGTGAAACAACTTGTTGAAGACGGAGTTGCTAATTCAGAAATCGATGAGAATAAGTTTTCAGAATATTTATATACGTCTAACATGCCCGATGTTGACCTTTTGATTCGTACAGGGGGAGATTTGCGAATCAGTAATTTTTTGCTGTGGCAAACTGCTTATTCAGAATTTTATTCATCAGAAACCTGGTGGCCTGATTTTGGTTCTGAACATGTCGATGCTGCTTTAGATGCTTTCAGTGTACGACAGCGCCGATTTGGAAAACGAGTTTAATTCTGAGATGGGCGGATCAAGTACCAATAACTTGGTTGATAGGAACATTATTTGCGTATCCGAATAATGAGCGCAAGTGTTGGCATTCCGCTGGTGCTTTTAGCCATATGGGTAGGCTTCCCTGGGGTTGTTATTCTAGCCACTGTTGCTGGTTTAATGGCTGGAGTAGAAATTCATCTTATGATGAACCGAGGATCTCACTATTCAGGTAGCGTTCGAACCGTTTCAATAGTCATGGGACCTACCTTGTTAGGCGCGATGTCTTCATGGATGGCTAGGAACGATCGAATTTCAGGTGAGCAGCTACCCGTCACCTTGGTAGTCATTTTTACGCTTGCACTCCTTCTTAGAGGAATAGCGAGCCTACGTCGCACGTCCTCGCGATCTAGTGATTGGGTATTTTGGGTTTTTGCTGCATATGTGGGTTTGACTCTTGCACATGCTCCGTTACTGGTTGGCTTGGATTCAGGCCGTGAGCTGATCTTTATGGCGATCATTACAACATTTCTTGTAGATACAGCAGCCATGTTGGTTGGGGCATATGCTGGACGGAGTAGGTTGGCTCCTACAATTAGCCCGAAAAAATCGTGGGAAGGCGCAATCGCTGGAGTTGTCGCCGGGGTACTCGCCGCAATAGTTATTGATGCTGCGCTCGGAATAAGTTTTACGACTTTTACAGCGGCTATATTAGGTGGAGTATTGGCAGTGACTGCAATTCTTGGAGATCTCTATGAATCGTGGATTAAGCGGAGAGCTGGCGTCAAGGATTCGGGCAAATTAATTCCCGGACATGGCGGTATTCTTGATCGATTGGATAGCGTGATTCCTTGTCTGATGGTCGTATACTGGACTGCTGTATGGAGCGGAACATAAAAAAGGTAGTAATTTTGGGGTCGACCGGTTCGGTCGGGACTCAGGCTCTTAATATTATTCGTGCATTTCCAGATCGCTTCGAAGTGGTTGGTCTGTGCAACGGATCGAATACCTCGCTACTTAAGCGACAGATCGATGAATTTAACCCAAGTTATATCAATACGCTTGGTGAGATCGAGCCAGGATACGGCGGTTCTCTGACATTACCTGTTGAAGAAATAGTGGCGCTGCCCGAAGTTGATTCAGTGGTAGCCGCAACAGTGGGATGCGCCGGGATGTTACCTGCCTTTGCTGCGCTCGAGGCAGGTAAAACTCTAGCTCTTGCCAACAAAGAGGTTATCGTCATGTCAGGGCACCTACTTATGGAGGCCGCCCGACGGAATAATGGAGTCATTATTCCGATTGATAGTGAACCGTCCGCTATATGGCAGTGTCTTGAAGGTGAGGTCAGTGATCCTGCACGATTGATTATCACCGCATCAGGTGGAGCCTTTAGAGACAGAAGTTGGTCCTCACTGCATGATGTGACACCTCAACAAGCACTGCAGCACCCAACTTGGGACATGGGCGACAAGATTACGATAGATTCAGCAACGTTGATGAATAAGGCTTTCGAGGTAATTGAATCTAGATGGTTATTTGATATTCCTTTTGAACGAATCGATGTCACGATTCACCGGCAAAGCATTGTTCACTCAATGGTGGAATTTTCCGATGGTAGCCTCAAGGCTCAACTCGGTCCCACTAGCATGGGCCAGCCGATTCAACATGCATTGTTCCATCCGGAGCGCCAATCAAATAAGAATCTACCGAAACTTGATGCTGTAACTATGGGTTCGCTTACGTTTGAACGCATGGACGAATCACTGTACCCCTGTTTTCAGCTTGCACTTGAATATGGCATGAAGGGTGGTACATACCCTGCGGTACTTGCTGGAGCCGATGAAGCTGCTGTTGAATTGTTTTTAAATGGTCATATCAAATTCACAGATATCCCCGATCTGGTATTAGAGACGTTATCAATTCACAAAAATATCTCTGAGCCATCAGTTGAAGAAATTAGTGATTCAGCTAGGTGGGGTATCGAATCGACCTTAGCTCTTCATAAACAATCCACAATTGTGAGCTAGAATCAAAGTCTCATATGCCAGAAACAGTATTTTTTGGTGTCGTCACGTTTTTGATCGTGCTCGGCCCGCTAATTATCCTCCATGAACTAGGTCACCTCTGGACCGCTAGGCGCTTTGGCGTAAAAACGCTAGAGTTTGGTTTTGGCTATCCGCCTCGTGCTGGCGGAATCTGGAGTGGCAATACCGTCGTCTCACTTGACGATCAGACCATCTTTGAAATTGATCGCGGATCCTTAAATGGCAAAGTCGCCACGATATCTACTGTGCTCGATGAGCGTGACAGGACAGTAGCTTTAAACGTTCGTGAGCGTAAAAAAGGAGATGATGCAGAAGCGTCTCGTGGCGTCTCAATCGTTACGGGGCGCATTAAATCTGTAGGAACGGATCGCTTGGTCATAGCCGATATGCTCTGGTCATTTAATTGGCTTCCCTTGGGTGGTTTTGTTCGAATGGTTGGTGAAGAAAGCAGCAGCGTAAGGGGCTCACTTGGTAGCAAGCCCCGGTGGCAACGAATTGTTGTGATGGGAGCAGGGGCTGCGGTTAACGCAATTATTCCCTTCATCTTATTGCCATTGGTGTTAATGGTTCCGAGTGACAAATCAGTAGGGGACGTCACTATAGTCACAGTGTTTCCAGGTTCTCCCGCTGATCTTGCGGGGATCAAATCTGGCGACAAGATTGTTAAAGTTGATGGACGGCAAATTGAAAATATTTCCGAACTCCAGCAGGCTGTGACTGTGAAATTAGGCGCCGAGAGCACGTGGGAAATTGAATCAGGGATTCCCAACTTATTTGCTCGTCCCGCAGAACCTGAATATCAATACTCCGGTGATATTGAGAAAGTTGTCATTGTCCCTCGTTGGCAACCACCTAGTCGGGTTGTTGTGTCAGAAACTTCCGACAGTGAAATGGAAATTTCATTATCTCGAGCACGTGTTTTCGATGCCTCAGTTGGGATTAATACAGTGTTAACAGTGGTTGATCAACCAACCGACACTCTCTATCAGATATCTGATAGGGATGCTGCAAAGCTTGATCCTGCTGCTGTCTTGGGGGACAAGTTGACGGTCGTTCCAACGGCTAGCGAGGCTGGTAAACACATTTCGTTGGTTGACGCTAGAGCACATGATAATGGACTTGGAGTAAAGACTTCGTTGCAAGAAGGCGCAACGGGGGTTCAGATCGCAATGGCTAATTCACGGATTGTCACGAAGGGTATGAACCCGATCAAGGCATTTCCATTGGGTTGGCGACAAGCGATGGATATTTTAGTACTTACTCGTAATGCCATTACCTCGACTTTGATTGGTAGTTCGAATCCACAGTTCGAAGGGCCATCGACAGTTGGCCCAGTTGGTATTGGTCAGTTAACAGGTGAGATAGCAGTCGCCGACGCTGGGATCGATGCGAAAATCATAACCCTAATCACGTTAGCGGCTACTTTAAGTCTGTCACTAGCAATACTCAACATCCTACCGATTCCTGCTTTGGACGGCGGTCGAATATTCTTTGTACTTGTTGAGATTGTCCGGCGTGGTAAGAAAATATCGCCCGAACGAGAAGGATTAGTGCATTTTGTCGGATTCGCGTTGTTGATCGGATTAATTTCGGTTATTTCCGTTCAAGACATAACACGTATCGTTCGAGGGGAATCGTTTTTCTAGTGGAATACAGCTTCGGATTTGCCCGTGTCTAAGACTCTCAGGAACCAGCTGATCATCGCAGCGTTTTCTTCTGTCATGATTTCAATCCTCTGGGTTATTGGCGATCTGGCCTTTTCAATGAATTACGCGTTAGCGTTTGTAATTGCTGCATTATGGGTGCCGGTATTGCTGCGTCATAAACAGCGAGAGGGATCGATGTTTTGGAATGTGTTTTTCGGTCTCTTAGGGTTGGTGGTACTGTCAGTAGTTGTTCGTGTTGTATGGCTAATTGGCCGAGGGTGAGGATTATCTGATTCGCTCAAAGAGTTTCGTGCACGGTAAAATTGTCTGTGTGGTCCCCATACAATGTTTGATGGCTTAATTTGGAACTTCTCGATGGAAATCTAACTCGGAGTGGATGAACTGACTGCAAGACAGAAAACTTATCCTGTAAATGTCGGTGGGGTCATGATCGGTGGCGGTCATGATGTTGTTGTTCAGTCCATGACAGACACCGATACGGCCGATGTTGCTGCAACCGTCGCACAATCGAAATTGCTTGCTGATGCTGGAAGTGAAATCGTTCGCTTGACAGTTAATAATTCAGCCGCTGCTAAAGCGGTTCCCGAAGTTAGTAGGCGATTAGCCGATCTCGGTTGTAATGTTCCTCTTGTCGGTGATTTTCATTTTATCGGGCATCGTTTGCTTCGAGATTTTCCAGAACTTGCCGCGACACTGGCCAAGTTTAGGATCAATCCTGGCAATGTTGGACGGGGCGTGAGGCACGACGAAAACTTCGCCACGTTCATCGATATAGCTAAAGATCTTGGAAAGCCCGTTCGTATCGGTGTGAACGCAGGTAGTCTGGACCCTGATCTCATGGCCCTGAAGATGGATGAAAACTCTCGGATATCGGAACCGTTGGATTCTGAACAAGTAGAAAACCATGCCTTAGTCGAGAGCGCTCTAAAAAGCGCTGAGGCGGCTCTCGATATCGGGTTGACACCTAATCAGATCATTATCTCCTGCAAGGTTTCGAGGTTCCCGCAGATGGTTAGTGTTTATCGGGAGCTTTCCGAACGGTCTGATTTCCCTTTGCACCTTGGTCTTACAGAAGCGGGTATGGGTCAGAAAGGAATAGTAGCCACTACAGCAGCCTTGAGCACACTCCTTGAGCAGGGTATTGGAGATACGATTCGTGCTTCCTTAACTCCTGAAGTCGGTGGTGATAGGTCGACGGAAGTTCGGCTCTGCCAAGATATTCTTCAAGCAATTGGTCTTCGTAGATTTCGACCAGCAGTCACAGCCTGTCCCGGTTGTGGTCGTACTACCTCGACATTGTTTCGTGAACTTGCACAGGATATTCAGGCTCATATCGATGAGAAATTGCCTGAATGGCAAAGCCGTCATAAAGGTTCGGAATCCTTGCAAGTTGCTGTTATGGGGTGTGTTGTGAATGGTCCCGGCGAGTCGAGAGCAGCCAACATTGGCATATCTCTTCCAGGTGCTGGTGAAGAGCCTAGAGCGCCGGTTTTTGTTGACGGGGAGCGGGTTAAATTACTGGCAGGTCCCAATATAGCGTCGGAATTTATTGAGATGGTTGAGAACTATGTCGAGACGACTTATGGTGACCGTTGAACCGTGTTATTTAATCGAGTTTAACCGATGTGCCATAGGCTAAAATTTCAGATGCTCCTGTAGTGATCATTGAAGATTCATACCGGACGTTGACGACCGCATCTGCACCCTGCAGCTCTGCTTGCTCCACCATTCTTCGCGTTGCCATTTCGCGTGTTTCTGCCTGAAGCTTAGCGTATTCTGCGATTTCTCCACCGACGATATTTCGTAGTGCAGCAATAATGTCTCGACCTACATGTTTTGCTCGCACTGAATTTCCGCGTGCAATTCCTGATATTTCGGTGATTTTTCGTCCAGGGACGTCAGGTGTAGTAGTGACGATCATTGTAGGAGTCCTTTTTGTTCAACAAACGATGTTTTAAGTTTAATCATCCATACCTGTTGATTTGGAGATTAACAAATATAAGTGGCAGTCACATTGCTGGCTGGATTCATTTGTTCAGGAGATGTGATGGCAACATGCGCGTAACATATTGGACTCAAGGGTTTATGGATTTAAGATGTTATGTAACAGGTGCAATGTAAAGAAGGTTGATTTGAAACTAAATTGGCATGAGATTGACCGTTTTTTGACAGGAGAAGCTTGGTCTGGCTCTCTTATAAGGAAGCATACGACTGAATTAGCTGATGTGATAGGACCTCGTTGGGGAGGATCCTCGCAGGATCGGATGACTGCCGAATATATTAGTAATCAGATGAAAACGGCCGGACTCGATCGTAGCGAAATCGAACCCTTTGAAATCGATACCTGGAATCATGGATCTGTTTCGATCACTTTGCCAGAAGATAATGATCGAATAATCGCATCATTGCCTTTTCTGCGTTGCAAGCCAATCGATTTAGTAACTCCGTTATTAGACGTTGGTCACGCAACGGTACATGAAGTTGAAGAACTCAGACCAAGGCTGAACGGTGCGATTGTTCTTGCTTCCATTTCACCTGAACCTTTCACCTCAATTGAACCATTCACCGCTCGAATATCGCGGCTTGCAGATGCTGGTGCAGCAGCAATAATTGCGATAGAACCTAAAACCGGTGGCCGTATGGAATATGCCAATTCAGATGAATGGTTAAATGTAGGTCCCCAAAAAGATGCGATAGCCGTTGTGAAAACCAGTTCAGAAGACGGGGCGTATTTGCGAAGGGTTGCTCCAAATGAGCCATTGATAAGAGTATCAGTTGACTCTAAATATTTTGATTCTGAAGCATACAATACCGTTGCGGAATTAGAGGGTGAGGTTTATCCGGACCATCATCTGATTCTTGCTGGCCATCACGATACTGTTATAGGTACGGCTGGGGGTAACGATAATACGTCGGGGACCATAGGGGTTATGGAAACTGCACGGACATTGTCGGTTTTGCGTGATGTTCTAGGAATCAGGCCAGGCATCTCGATTCGTTTTGCTACCTGGAGTGGAGAGGAACAACATCTACAAGGTTCAAGGGCCTATGTTTCTCGTCATTATGCAGAGGATTCCCCTCAACGTGAAAACAAACCTTTGCTGAATATCAATCTGGATGAACTTTCTACTGGCCATATGAAAGGAATTGTTCTGACTTTTCCACATCTGCGAAAATTTATCCAAGGGCAATTGGATACCATGGACGACGGATTGAAGTGTCATGTTCTGTCTCACATGGACGCACATTCCGATCATTTTCCGTTTGTTGAACAAGCTATTGATGCAGCAATCACATGGCGGTGGCGCTTCTGGGGGAGACATGAGGATGCGAATTTTCATCACGAAACTGGAGATGCGGCTAATAAACTTAATGTCCGTGAGTTAAAAGAATATGTAGGCCAGCTTGCCAGGCTCTTACTCCGGCTATCCCATGTGCCACCAAATGATTGGCCTGTTAATCCAGTTACGATTTCTGACGTTAACAGGATGATCGAACGTGACGCTGGTAGAAGTCATCCCACCTTCCATTAAGGCGTATCGCAAATGAGAGAACGTCATCATAGATCAAATAGTAAGCATCCTCGAGCGTGCACTTGCTCATCATGCCAAGCACGGAGAATACAGGCTGCTACCCCCAAGTTGAAGAAGAAACGCAAGCCAAAATCTCAAAGAGGTAAGGCGGGCCATAAAAAGGTAGTTGATTCTGCGATAGCAGATGCAATGGATATTCTGGGTTTTGCCGCTGAGACGGATAGTGATCAGGAAAATGACTAATTTGGAGGGAGACAGGTATGGCTGAAGCATCGTTAGCGAAAATTGGATTGATTGGTGCGGGGTGGTGGGCCACCGCAAACCATTTGCCGGTATTTGCAAACAGAGACGATATCGAATTGGCGAGTGTTTGTCGTTTGGGCGCTGATGAGTTGTTGCAGGTCAAAAATAAATTCGGATTTACACATGCAACAGAAAATTACAGGGAGCTTCTTGAAACTCCTGGTCTAAGTGGAGTTGTTGTTGCGTCACCACATACTTTACATTTTGAACATGCGATGGCCGCGTTGAAGAAGGGTTATCACGTGATGTGTGAGAAACCTTTGACCACCAAAGCCGCGGAGGCACGTGAATTAGTTGCTGAAGCTGAGCGCCAGGGTGTTCAACTGGTTATACCTTATGGATGGCATTACAGTAAATTTATTCAGGAAGCAAAGCGACGCATGGATGAGAAAGCCGTCGGTGAGATCGAATACGTAATGTGTCATATGGCATCACCTATTCGATCGCTTCTTGAGGGCAAGCAATTTATATCGGAATATGTTGGGGACAATATGTTTGAGCCGGATGCTGATACATGGGCGGATCCCCAGGTGGCGGGTGGTGGTTATGCATTGGCTCAGATGTCTCATTCCGCAGGTCTTGCGTTTTGGCTGACGGGTCTTAAGGCACAGTCAGTTTCAGCTCTCACCTCATCTCCAACAAGCAGGGTCGAGTTATACGACGCGTTTTCAGTTAAGTTCAAGGGAGGAGCTATAGGATCGTTCAGTGGAGCTGGCACTCTTCCAGACGACCAGCAATTTCAACTTGATGTAAGAATATTTGGATCTGAGGGCGTGATGACAGTCGACTGTGACCGCGCGAGGCTAGAAGTATTACGACATGATGGCGATAACTATTCAATGAAACTTGACCCGGATGCCGGTGAATATTTGGGAGATGGTCCCACTAGTAACTTCGCTGACATCCTGACCGGTAAAACCCAAATGAATTGGGCTCCTGGTTGGGCAGGCATGCGCGCCATCGAAATGATCGACGCAGCTTATAGTTCAGTGAAATCAGGTAAGCCGGTTTTGGTTTAATGTTCTAGGCTTGTTTGCGAGTGCTTTAACACTTCCCTGATACTTTGTTTTGCTGAATTTAATGAAAGGCTTATTTTGCCTGATACTTTTCTGCCACATAGTGATCATAAGATTCTTGTAGTTGAAGATGACCGAACTTTGCGAGAGGCATTACGGTACAACCTAGTAGCTGCAGGATATGAAGTTGTTGTCGCAAGCGATGGTGGGGAAGGTTTGGTCAGTGCGCGCCAGGATAGTCCTGATGTTGTGGTACTGGACCTTATGCTTCCGAGTCTGAGCGGCATCGAGGTATGCAAGGCTCTTCGCCGTGACGGTTCTATTATTCCCATCATAATGTTGACAGCTCGTGACGCTGAAATCGATCGTATTGGCGGCCTTGAATCCGGAGCTGACGATTACGTCACAAAACCATTCAGCATGCGGGAACTTATCGCACGCGTCGCTGCTCAAATCCGTCGGATGCAAATGATTAGATCTATTTCACAGAATGCGACTGATGAAATTCTTGATTTAGGGGAACTGGTCATAAATCGAGCTTCTCGAAATGTGACATTGAATGAGAAATCAGTGGACTTACGACCACGAGAGTTTGACCTGTTGACGCATATGGCAGCTAATCCTGGTCGGGTATACACACGTGATCAACTGCTGCATGATGTTTGGGGATTTGAATACATTGGAGACACTCGTACGGTTGATGTTCACGTCAGATGGCTGCGTCTTAAAATAGAAAAAGATCCAGCGAAGCCGAAGTTCCTCGGTACTGTCCGAGGAGTTGGCTATCGTATTAATGTGTGATCGGCGTGTACTTTATTTGGACTTATTATCGGGGGTTGTAGTTGGGTAGCTTCTCCTTAAGATGGCGGATTTTGATTGAGACAATTGCTCTTATAGCGACTGTCGCGACAGGGACGTTGCTGTGGGGCCCGACCGGCACAATTGCTGCAGGAGTGCTTGCGACGATTATTGTGCTGTTTCGCTCGCTGGGACTTATCCGTGAGTTTTCTGATTTGACAGAAGACGTGGTGCGAATGACATCCATTGACCGTACTCACCGTTTGAATCCGGCAGGACCAGCGGAATTAGCCCGGTTGGCACGTGCTGTAAATAGGCTTGTAGATCGCGTTGGTGCTGATATTGCTAAAGAGGAAAGTGAACGCTTTAGATTATCGTCTATATTCAATTCCATGAAAGATGGAGTTGTGGTTGTCGACGATCAGGGCATTATCGAATCTGTTAATCCAGCTGCTGGCGAGATGCTCGGAGCCGTCGTACCCGTTGAACCTGGTATGCAGTTGACTTCTCTGACCAATCATCCAGACGTGATTGGGGTCGTTACCTCAGCTATACAGAGTGGTAACCCAGAAAGTACAGAAATAGAGCTTTTTGACAATCAGGGTACTTTGGCGGCGTTGGCAACTCCTTTTCCCAGACCTGATACGAAAATGGTTCGGGCTTTATTGTTGTTAACGGATTTAACTGGAGTACGACGTTTAGACACAACTCGCAGGGAGTTTGTGTCTAATGCTTCTCATGAATTGCGTACTCCACTATCCGGAATTCGTGCTTCGGCAGAAACTCTTCAACTTAGCGGGATTGATGATATGGCGGGGCGAAAGCAGTTTCTTGAGATGATTCTTGAAGACGTTAATCGCATGGACAAACTGATTACGGAGATGCTCGAGCTTTCCCGTTTAGAATCGGGTGAATCTCAACTTGATCTGCAGGATGTTGCGCCTAGTGTTTTAACTGATGCCGCTGTATTACAGTTTTCAACGATCATTGAGCAGTCAGATTTAACTCTAGAGTCCTCAATATACCCTGACCTGCCAGTTGTGAGAGTAGATGTAGAGAAAATGAGCCACGTTTTTGCCAATCTCATCAGCAACGCAATTAAATGGACGCCGCCGGGCGGGACAATAACCATTAAAACCTGGTTGGACGAAAAATCGGTCCACTTTAGTGTTGCTGACACTGGTCAAGGTATCGATCCTGAACATTTGCCACATGTTTTTGAACGATTTTTTAAGACTGATTCTGCTCGATCACAACCTGGTACGGGCTTGGGCCTGTCGATCGCCCGTCATGTTATAGAGGCACATGGTGGAGGTATATCTGCTGCCAGCGATTTAGGGATTGGAAGTAAGTTTGTATTCGGTGTTCCCGTTGCTGAATAGGCTCTGCGTCACCTGAGTGTAGAAGCGTGTCAACGTGAATTTAACTACCCGTTAACTTAGATTTTTTTTGCGTTAACAATTTTTTAACGATGAACATCCATTCTGAATATGTCGAGCGGGTTTTACGTTGCGACACACAAAGCTCTACACGTTTTTTATTAGAGGGCCAAGGAGCTCTTAACAAAGTGATTCAGACAGGATTAAAAAATTATTCAAGGACGATTCTAATCATTTCATCACTGCTCGTGAGCGTGATGCTTTTTGCATGTGGTGGTGATGATTCGGGCACCAGTTCAGAGTCAACCAGTAAAAAATCTAGTGAAATAACTATCGACGGCTCCTCGACTGTCTTCCCGGTGACTCAAGCAGTTGCAGAGGAATTCCGTAAGGAGCACCCAGAGGTTCAGATCCCGGTTGGGATTTCGGGTACAGGTGGCGGATTCAAGCGATTTACAGTTGGTGAAACTGATATCACTAATGCTTCAAGGGCCATTAAGCCTGAAGAAGCTGAGAAAGCCGAATCCAACGGCATTAAGTTCATCGAATTGCGCGTGGCCTGGGATGGTATTTCTGTTGTGACAAGTAAATCTAACGATTTTGTCGATTGTCTGACAACAGAGGAATTGAAACTCATCTGGGATGCAGGTTCAACTGTTGATAACTGGAACCAAGTGCGTTCGGATTTTCCCGATAAGAAGATACGGCTTTACGGTCCAGATACAGACTCCGGGACATTCGATTACTTTACCGATGAGATAAATGGTGAAGAAGATCGAAGTAGATCTGATTACACGGCTTCTGCGGACGATAATACCCTTGTGCAGGGAATTGCAGGCGACGGAGGATCTATCGGTTATTTCGGCTATGCATATTACGTTGAGAATTCCGATAAATTGAAATTGCTTGCTGTTGATTCAGGTAGCGGATGCATTTCACCTGATACTACGACGATTAACGACGGTACTTATTCTCCGCTATCGCGGTCAATGTTTATTTATGCGAATACTGCTTCCATTGACAGGCCCGAAGTAAAGAACTTTCTTGAGTTTTTCATGAACGAGGGCGGTACTTTGGCAGAAGAAGTGGGATATGTCGCGCTTTCCGATGCGGATTATCAGTCCAATATCGAGTTAGTCAACGCAAAATAAATTGTTGTGAAAACACTCTGTATAACTGTGTGTTAACAATTTACCCGCAATCTATTAACGGCTGACGAATCGTCAGCCGTTAATAGATTGGTCGATGTTCTCTCGCAATCATTGATTCGTTACCTGTAGTGTCAACAAATTCTGGATCAAATACCGCATCATCAAGTGATAGTCGACTTCTGCCAGATGAAGTGCTCAGACGCCGTCGGCGCCAATATCTTGAGCAGTCGATTGTGGCATGGCTTCTCAGAGTTACTGCACTAATTTCTGTCCTTACTACCATAGGTATCGTCCTGATTCTTGTTGTAGAAAGTGTTGGTTTCTTTTCTCAAGTTTCTGTATGGGAATTCGTGACAGGCCGAGAGTGGACGCCTCTTTTTAAACCGCAGAAATTTGGAGCGCTTCCACTCATTGGCGGAACTCTGTTAGTTGCAGTAATAGCTGGCCTGGTTTCGCTAACCCTCGGTTTGGGTGCGGCGATTTTTCTATCTGAATATGCTCCAGATGGTGTTCGTAAGATTCTTAAGCCAGTTCTCGAAATACTTGCCGGCATTCCAACCGTGGTTTACGGGTATTTTGCACTTACGTTTATCACTCCTATTTTGCAAGGAGTGTTTGGTAGTGACAACGTAATTATTTTTAATGCGCTTTCGGCTGGCATAGTCATGGGTCTCATGATTATGCCCATGGTCTCGACTTTGAGTGAGGATGCAATGATTGCCGTTCCTCGGTCTTTGCGTGATGCTGCTTATGCTTTGGGGGCCACCCGATTTGAAGTTTCAACAAAAGTTGTGATTCCAGCTGCTCTATCTGGAATCGTGGCTTCATTTATATTGGCTCTTTCGCGAGCGATCGGTGAAACCATGATCGTTAAGATTGCTGCTGGCGCTACACCTAATCTGACGTTGAATCCTCTTGAGAGTATCCAGGCAATGACGGCTTATATAGTCCAAATAAGTTTGGGCGAGACCGCGCATGGCTCAATCGAGTACCAGACGATTTTCGCTGTTGGTCTACTATTATTTGTTATGACATTAGCGATGAATATCTTGGGTCGGGTGATCATCTCACGGTTCCGACAGGTGTATGAATGATTATTAATTCAGCACAGGGTCCGGGTGGAAAATCGAAGCGATTTGAGTTGATTCGCACGTGGCGCGACAGGATATTTTTTGTAGGGTTTTTGTTGGCTATTTTGATTGGTGTTGCCGGATTAGCAGCTCTGCTGATTGATGTTCTTATCGATGGCTTGGGTTTTTTGAACTGGAAATTCTTGACGAATTATGCCTCGCGTAAGCCTTTAGAATCCGGGATTCTTGCACCAATGGCTGGCACTGTTTGGGTCGTTGGATTAACAGCGATTTTTACAGTTCCTGTTGGTATTGGAACAGCGATTTATCTGGAAGAATTCGCTAGAAAAAACCGGCTAACTAGACTGATCGAGCTGAATATCTCCAATCTAGCCGGTGTACCCAGTGTTATTTATGGATTGCTGGGATTGGCTGTGTTTGTTCAGTTTTTGTTTAACGGTTCACGAAATTTGACTGCCGGCGCTTTGACGATGACGTTGCTTATCCTGCCCATTGTCATCATCGCATCCCAAGAAGCCATCAAAGCTGTACCTTCGAGCTATCGCGATGCAGCGTACGCCATGGGGGCCACTCGTTGGCAGGTCGTTAAAACTGTGGTTATGCCTCAGGCGGTACCAGGGATGATGAGCGGGATTATTCTTGCGTTATCGAGAGCGGTAGGGGAGTCGGCACCGATTCTGATCATTTCCTCGTTAGTATGGGTGACGTTTGTACCTACATCGCCCGATTCTAAATTTACTGTTCTACCCCTTCAGATATTTACTTGGGTGAGCCAGCCTCAGGAGGATTTCAGAAGTATCGCAGCTGCTGGGATTATTGTACTTTTGCTGATTTTGTTGGGAATGAATGCCGTTGCCATATGGATCAGGAACAAGTACCAAGTGCGTTCGGAGTAGTTAGAGGCGAAACTCTCTCCGATGCCTTTAGCTTGAGATGATACTTACTCTCCGGTCAGTCCCTGAACCACGGTTGCGTTTGGTAACACCTGGAGAATATTCGGTGAAACCTTGATTTTGATGGATCTGCTCCCTCCGCCGAGGATGATGTAATCGAGATTCATTAATCCAGGATCAATGTAAATTGGTAGTTCTGGCGGTAGGGCAAGGACTGTGACTCCACCGATCATCATTCCAGTCAGTTGGGCTGTTTCTTCAGGCTTAGCAAATGAAACTCTGCCAGTATTCATCAGCGGTTTAATTACGTGATTAACGTCAATGCGTCGTGTAGCGCGTACAACCGAGGCAGTGAAAACTTTAGGTTTCTTTTTGGAGCTGACTATTATGGTATTAGCTGAGTTTTCAAGTGGGAATCCATATTTTTCACAGAACATTATGGTGTCAGCGAATTCTGGATCTATGTTGATGACTTCATATGTAAATTTAGTTTCGTCGAGAAATGCAGTTACTCTGGTTTCGATTTCACTATTTGTCATGTTCGCTACTACCGTCTTATAGTTGATTTACGTTAATTTTTTGTGGAATTATTTCGAGTTGAAGGCCTGTTAAGTTTATCGATATTGAACATGTTTGCTGTAGTCTCAAATAGTATGATCTTTACAGGTGTTTTAGTAGCTAATTGTGATTGGGTGGAAATTTGGGTAAGACTTACTGGATGCTCGTTACGACCCAGGAAAACTTGGATATCACGCGTTCTCGAGGTTTTTCTGTGCAGGGTGTTGATACCAAAAATCGTCGTAAAGCTTTGCGTATAGGTCCTGAAGACAGGGTTTTATATTACGTTTCAGATAAAAAAGGTTTTGCTGCGACGGCAACCGTTACATCAGATAATTTCGAAGATCACGAACGAATTTGGAAACATCACGACGATCAGGAAACATTCCCTCATAGGGTAGAGCTTTCACCAGATGTTGTCCTTGATGAGTCTGAATACGTTGATGGTTATCAAGTTGGTCCGACTCTCCAGTATGTGAAAAAGTGGCCGCCAGATATGTGGCCGTTGGCATTTTTCGGCATGCTGCACATTATTCCGCAACGTGACTTTAATTTTATTGAGAGCGAGTTGCGGCGAATAAATGGGGACTTACTTGTTAATGAGGATCCTCATCCTGAGAGTTCAGGGTCTATTGTGTCATCAGGAATTATCGAATCTTTAGATTCTTCTGATGAGGTCTCTGACGTGAAAAAACATTTCGATGTATCTGCCAAAAGTCGTAAAAGCTCTCACCGTCGGCGTAAAAAGCGGCATCGTTAATTTTTGCTGCTGGAAGTGTATAGAACGTTTATCCTGAAAAATTGAAGGAGGGCACTGACACCCCAGTGGTAACACTCTCGTTGGATTTGTTTTTGTCGATAGAAGGATGTTTAAGTTGTTTGATTACTTAGACTCTGGAAGCTTGGGTTTTAGGGTATTGTGAACTTTGGCAAGCACAGATGAGAATGTTTTATCGCTCAATGCTGGTTTCAAATCGCTGGTGTTGATATTTTCAACGAGCTCAACCCAGGACTTGCACCCTTTATAAGCGGGGATGACCGGAATTTTCATGGCCGGATTTAGCCTGTATGCCCTAACAATCATCAACTTGAGCGGTTGGCTAGGTTTCCACTTAAATCGTTTGGCAGGAAATGATTTTGACCAGATGTGAAAAGGATCCAGTGCATTAACTTGATTTTCTTGTGAAATATCAATTGTCTCTATAAGTTGGCAAAACACCGATAGAGTGATGTTTTCATTGAAATCTTCATTCGCCGCTCCGGAGGTTAGTGAATGATATTTCCGCTTGAGCAGTGACGTGCCTTCATGGAATACTCCTGGATACAGTAAAAATTGGTCGTGTTCGATTTTGAAATGGCGCGTATCCTCACGAATACCCCCTTTGCGCAACATGAATATCTGTTCACCCTGGCTGAGTGCTCTGGATGTGACCGACCATTCCTTTAATCCTATATTTGAGGAAGTTGGCAGCTTAGGTGACATAGGCGTTGAATGTCTTATAACTCTCAAGTTAGAGACTATTAGAGTGTTCGTGTTTTGTGAATTTTACAGTGATTTTTAAATTTATTATCACTCGGGATTATGTTGAGTCAGAAGCTTTTTTATTGATGACCCGCGTGCGCCAAGCATGGCCAATGTATTTTCAGTGGTCGTGCGGCATACGTATTCGGTTGTTACATTTCTCAAGGCAGCGAGCTTTTCCGAGACTAATGAGATGTCACGTGGCTCAGTCCATTTGGCTCTATTTTTTTTGAACGTTTGTGGGTACGCATCTGTTTCCAAAAGCAGTCGGGAAGTCGGCGTTTTTTTTGCAGTTTCCTCGAGGTCTGTGATTCTGGTTAGTGTTTTGGCAAATGAGATATTGAACCCGAGGTCTAGAAGCTTTTCAGCGAAACTCCATCTGCCTTGAAAATAGTGGGCGGATCCCCCCATATCGCCTGCGCCTGTTTCTTTAAGGATTGATAATGCAGCATCTCGAGCGGAATGCGCATCGTAATCATCGTCCTGCTCGCGGATATGAAAAATTAGCGGCAGTTTGTGTTCGCGTGCAATTTTAATTTGTGCGTAAAACGATTCTTCCTGCCAGTCTTTGTCGGGCGATGTACCCTGGTGATCAATACCAATTTCGCTCATAACTACCACCTGAGGTGCAGTGGCCAGGCCCTCAAGTTGTGATAACTGATCTTCAGAAATTGGATTCGTAATTTCTGTTGGGTGTATGCCTATGCCAGCGAAGACCCGTGTTTGCCGCTTGGCTAGTTCGATAGCTTCTCGGGAATCTGCAACGGTTGTGCCTGCTGTGAGAATAGCTCCTACATTTTTTTGCACGGCACGCTCAATAATACCGGGGACTTCATTCGGGTTATGCTGATGGATATGAGCGTGGGTATCTATGAACATAGATGGCGATAATATAAGGATGTTTTGACCATTAGTAAAAGCATATAGCTTTTTTGAATCTCATTGTCGATTAGCCACATGGACGACTGGTCGCCATTACTGATTGAGACGGAATTTCGTGACTAAAGATCTGCTCCATATTTGAATTTTGGACCAATCACGATGGTCCCCTTGTGGTGTGGGTGCAAATCGATCGACGATTTTCAGGTACCAAGGGAGATTTGATCGTTCGAAATATCCGCTAAAGACAGCATCGGAAACGACGTTTAAACTCGGCGCTACTTCAATAAGATTTTTCAAAAATTCTTTATGTTGTGCTAAGCCGGCTTCAGGGTGTTTTATGCCGAGCCCCCCCATTGAAAAAAGCGCAACTGGTTTTTCTTTGATGCGCCCTGCCATTAGCGCTGCATATAATCCGGCTACAGAAATCCACTTGCCGCCGTACAAAGGTGACCCGATGACGAAGGCATCATAATTTTCCGGTGGTGGGGAATTGCTTGCTTCTGCTGCATGTGCTTGGAGCCCAGATGCATTGAGCTCGTGCACCATCGCTGATGCCACTTCACGAGTGGATCCGAATCTGGTGGCATATACGACGAGAACCCTTGTCAATTACTTTTCAATCGATAAATTCAAGATGAATGTCCAGTGTGACCAGTATCGCGTATGGCAAAACCATTGAGTCTAATGAGATCAAGCATGATTGCGTAAAAATTTGTATACAAGGCACGCGTCGGGATGTTTTAGGTGTAAGTTATCCGACAGTCGAATAAAGATCGGTTACTGGCCTCAATCATCCAGTAAGAAGGATAGGAATTATGCGAGCAGGATTTGGACAGTTTCAGCAAGCGACCCCTGAGTACCTCAGGTTTGCACAGCAATATGGTGCTACTGACATACTGCTAAACACTCCGGACTTGCCAAGTTATAACGGGACTTGGCCGTTGCACGACCTGGTAAATCTTCGCAGGAATGTCGAGAACTACGGGATGAAGCTTTCGGCCCTTGAAAACGTTCCTACTCAATTTTATGACCACATCATGCTGAACGGGCCGAAACGTGATGAGCAAGTCGACAACATGATCACGACGGTAAGAAACATTGCCCGGGCAGGTATTCCCATATTTGGCTATCACTGGATGCCTTCTATGGTTTGGCGTACGCCTACGAAACTGATTCGTGGTGGTGCCGTGGCGACAGCATTCAACTATGAAGAAGCTAACAAGATGCCTCTTACACATGGCCGTGTGTACACGGACGAGGAGAT
>ENA-UPTF01000718-UPTF01000718.1-marine-metagenome-genome-assembly--contig:-NODE-718-length-22391-cov-4.038272_pt1 | contig 22391 bp, 20 predicted proteins | sample MGYA00238166_ERZ767019 | MGnify/ENA primary metagenome ERZ767019 (study PRJEB28930, sample SAMN06266391) | marine metagenome | isolation source: Sea water from 250 m depth | place: Atlantic Ocean | study... | reverse complement strand
AGTAGCCCTTGGTGGTCGCAATCGGGGTGAGCCACCACGAAGTCCTTACCGCCCGTTTCGCCCACTATGCGCGGGTACGAACGGAGGTTCGGAAGTGCGAGACCTATCTCTTGCCACAACCCTTGGAATGTGGCAGTTGAGCCTGTGAAATGCAGACCGGCGAAATCCGGGTTGGCCAGAGCGACCTCGGTAATCTCTGCACCCGAACCGGGTAGGAAGTTGATTACTCCAGGAGGTAGCCCTGCTTCCATCATCAGTTGCATTAGGACATAGTTGGAGTGATACGAATTACGGCTCGGCTTCCATATGCTGGTGCATCCAACGATTGCAGGTGCGCTCGGTAGATTTGCAGCGATACTTGTGAAGTTGAATGGAGTGATTGCTAGAACGAATCCCTCTAGTGGCCTTATCTCAGTTGAGTTCTGCACTCCCTCAGGAGAGACGAGGGGTTGGAAGTCATCATGGAATCCTCGCGCATAATGGCAGTTGAATCTCCAGAAATCGATTAACTCGCAGGCGGCGTCAATCTCGGCTTGGAAGGCGGTCTTGGACTGGTTGAGCATGGTAGAGGCATTCACCCGCATTCTCCAGTCTCCTGCAAGTAGGTCGGCGCAGCGCTCAAAGATTGCACAACGACCCTCGAGACCTAGGTCAATCCACGCCTGTTGGGCATCTACGGCTGCAGCGCATGCATCTTCTATCTCGTTCCTTCCAGCCAAGTGGACATTGGCCAGAACATGGCCGTGGTTATGCGGGATGACTTGAGTCACAGTGACTCCGGTGAACACCTCTTCGCCATTGATGATGCAAGGAATCTCGACGACCTCGCTCATCTGACGATTGATCTCATCCATGAGAGCTAATCTCTCGCTACTTCCAGGTGCATAATCCGATATTGGTTCATTGATTGGCTGGGACATGATGAGTCCCGCTCGGAGATTCCATCTAACATTGTTCCGATTAAGAATTCAGGAGAATTCTATGATTTACTCTCCCACCAATTCCCCTTCTTCTCAGCGGATTCGAGAACTTCAATTTCTACCCATGAAGGATCAAGGTCGTTCCACTTTCGGCGGCCCGAAGGGATTGTCGATCCAGTAGTGGAAAACCAACCTCCATTAAACCAGTCCCTAGCGCCGGTATCTTGTCTGTCATCGATAGACCATCCGGGGTTGCCTCCCTCGTTTGCAGCGTAATAATACAGACGATGATTGCTATCGACCATTCGGTACCAGTCCCTCCCATTGACAATCTCGGACTGCCGCACATATTCCCCCCGATACTCGGGAAATGGGTGCTCGGTGATTGCTATTCTCTCGGGTCCGATCTTTCCGAGTCTTGGAGCGAGGGAGGGATCCTTGGACGCCACGAGGGCCCATCTAATCATACCCAGTCCCATGAGATTCAATGACAGACCGGCCAATAAGAAGGGGAGTGAGAATGCGATCATGAAGACAGTGAATACTGGATCTTCGAGTCTGAATGTTCCGTCGCTGAACATCATGAATGGGACTAGAGTGAAAGGCAACCCGAAGCAGAAGAAGAATAGACCTCCTGTAAATTGAGCGGCTTTCATAATATCATCATTCGTTAACTATGTCCACTCGGTTGGCTCGTCCTTCTTGGCCTTCTTCCAAGCTCGGTAGCACGACTTGCAAACAGTGACTCTCCTATCGTTAGTGGAAAGGCCTGACTCGCCCCAGACATCTACGGCCCTGTCGAAAGCAAGTCTCCTGCCTCCAATCTTTTTGTCTGCCCAGTTTTCGCAGTCAGCGACATCGCACTTCTTCTCGCCAATGTATTCTTCCTGCTTTTTCTCGGCAGGTCCAGAGGCCGCTGCAGCATCCTGCCTCCTCTTGCGAGCATTCGCCTTGAATCCCATGAGAGGGGGCCATAGTGGACCGATTAGAAGGTTGCCTCGGCTGCCGGGAAGTCAAAGGGACCCTCTTTGCGAGCTACTGAGGCTCGGCGATCGGGGCCAACGCCAACGCTGACCACCGGAACACCGGCAAGTGTCTCGATGCGAGAGATGTACTGCTTGATTATCTCTGGGAAGGCGGCGAATCCCGTACCTTCTGATCTGGATTCGTCTGCCATCTCAATCCAATCATCGAGAGAAAGAGAAGGGAATCCTGCGTGAGTCTCGTAAATTGGCTTGCATCGGGCGAGGTCTTCGCTCGTGGTCGGCATGACATGTATCGTCTTGCCATCCATCTCATAGCCCACACATATCTTCAGTTCATCAAGACCTCCTAGAACATCCAACTTAGTGACAACCAAACCGGTGTAGCCATTTATTCGGTTGCTCTCTCGAAGAGCTACCATATCTAGCCAACCCGTTCTACGAGGGCGGCCAGTAGTAGTGCCATACTCATTGCCAATATGGGCCATGTGTCTACCGGGCCCCTGCTCGAGAGATAGTTCGGTTGGAAATGGACCATTGCCGACTCTAGTGGTATATGCTTTGGTTATCCCGAAGCAGTCTTCGACATGTCCGGGATGAATCCCCGCACCATGGGTTGCGTTGGCCCTACTCGTTATCGATGAGGTGACAAATGGATAGGTTCCCTGATCTATGTCGAGCATGGCTCCTTGAGCTCCCTCGAGCAGAACATTCTCACCGTTCCTCAATGCGATATCAACCATTACTCCTGTGGGTCTGATGGCTGAGCCGAAGCGCCCCAAAATCCACTCCAAGTCGGATTTCAGAGAAGCGGCGTCGATTGTTTCATCGACCCCTACAGTTGACAATTGCTTAGTCATCCTCTCGGCTTGAGAAACCAGTGCCTGTTGATCCCCGACAAGCCCTGAAATGTCTGCGAATCTAATGCCGACTCTCTCGGTACGGTCACGGTAAGTAGGGCCGATACCTCGGCCTGTGGTCCCGACCACCTTGTCTGCTCCATCATACAATCTATGGAAGGGGAGTATGACTGAGGCTCTCTCACTGATGAACAGCCTGATGCCTTCGGGCCTCTCCTCCGTCAAATCATGCCAGCTGTCCAGTTCCTGCTCAAGGACCCAAGGGTCGATGACCATGCCATCGCCTAGCACGAGATTACAATGTTCGTAGGTAACTCCGGAGGGGATTTGATGTAACTTGAGAGTAGTATCTCCGAACACAATTGTGTGTCCTGCATTGTTCCCTCCTTGGAAGCGAACAGCCCAGGTAGATTGCTCAGCGAGTTGGTCTATGGCCTTGCCCTTACCCTCATCTCCCCACTGAGCTCCAAGCACGACGCTGGCAGGCACCGTAGCCTCGGGCAGTATGGAGAGCGAATCAATGCTTTGGCCGAGTACGATACCGATTTCTAATGATTTTTGGGTGGGAAGCGGTTATGAATGGCCGGCAGGTCGGCGGGTCTGAATGGCTCAAAGACATCCGGAGGCAGAGGCGCGTCTACTGAAGAAGTGGATATGCATGCGCTGTTCGGCGACACATCGCGGAAGCAAGCCTAGATCGTGCCGCAAGTGCGGTTACACTGGTATGCGAACTAAGGCCACCGAGCGCAGGACGACCTGAGCATGGCAATCGGCTCTGCAGCCGTCGAAGGATTTGCTCTCAGTATCGGACTGATTCTTGCATTGGGTCCACAGAATGTCTTCGTCATGCGTCAGGGACTGCTTAGGTCGCATGTATTCGCAGTATGTCTTGCATGCTCAATATTCGATGCTGCACTGATTGCTGCTGGTGTGCTCGGCATGGGCAGCATACTTTCGGGTATCGAGGGGGCTGAAAAATGGATAGCTATCGGAGCGTCCGCTTTCCTAGTTGGTTATGGATTACTGAGAATTAGATCAGCGATGAATCCAGTTGGTATGTCGACTGAAGGGGATGGTGAGGCGGACCTGAAGGCGACGATAGGAGCAGCAGCAGCTTTCACCTTCCTCAATCCACATGTGTATGTAGACACTTTACTACTGATTGGAGGAACATCAAGCAGATATCTTGGGGATGAGCGAGTTGCCTTCGGAATCGGTGCTGCCACCGCCTCATTCGTGTTCTTCTTCTCACTCGGTTACGGGGCTAGGAGTCTCTCAGAGGTTCTGAACAAACCCACGGCCTGGAGATACATCGACCTCTCAATAGCCTGCATTATGTTCGTAATCGCAGCTGCAATCATGCAGCCCCATCTATGAGAGTAAACTCTCCAGAGCAACGAACAGCATCTCGACTTCCTCCTCGGAGTTGTCGATGTGAGGCGACACTCGTAGGAGTCCGGCTCTGCTGGTGACTAAAATCGAGTGTTCGTCCTGAAGTCTGCAAGCAATGTCCTCACTGCTTACTCCCTCTGGCATTCTCAGGCTGACTATGGCGCTTCTCTCATCTTCTGACAATGGGGAGACGATGCTGAGTCCAAGCCTGTTTGCGCCCTCGATTACCTTGTCCGCTAGGCCGAGATCATGTGCCCATACTTTCTCCGGTCCAATTTCGCATATCTCATCCACCGCTGCAGCCAGCCCCAGCACGGCTCCAAAGTGTATGGTAGTATACTCGAAGCGGCTGGCGTCTTCTGGTAGAGTCAACCTATCGGCCTGTAGATCCCAGATATTGTCATGACTCCTGAAACCCAAGAGACCTGGATAGAGATGCGACCGGACAGCCGGAGAGATGTACCCTACTGCTGCCCCATAGGTTCCACGCAGCCACTTGTAACCAGATGAGACAATCGCGTCGGCCCCAGTGTTGGCTGCTTCTATTGGTACCATTCCCAACGACTGCGTAGCGTCTACCACTAGTAGCGCCCCCACAGAGTGTGCAGCTTTGGCAAATCGGCTCAGGTCATACCTCTGACCACTGGAGTACTCTATGTGAGACAGTGTTACTACTGAGGTTCTGTCGTCGATTAGAGAGATGATATCTTCGGGGTCGGTGTAGAGTTCAGAGTTGTGGTCTGCCAACCTAACCTCAGCCCCGTTAGCATCTGCGACCCTTGACCAAGGATATACCGTCGAGGGGAATGAGGCCCTCGTGGATACGATATTGCTACCGCTCTCCGGGGAGACGGCCCAAGCAATCGAGCAGAGTAACTCGGTCGCACTGGAGCCTACACAGATATCCTCAAGTTCGCAAGAAAGTAGTCTGGCTGCGGCCCTTCTCAGAGGCATCATGCCATTCTTCTCGGCTTCACCATCGAATTCCGCAGCGCCCCCTCTAGCCAGAGCGTTCGACCATTCCATCGAGGCCCTATGTGCCACAGGAGAGGTGGTCGCTACATTAGCAAAAGACAGATTGATCCAATCAGGCAAGCAATCCCCGAGAGACGCTAGGGACTAATGCTCTTCAAGGCTCAGGAGTCCCTGACCTCGTTCAGAAGTGTCTCTAAAACCGTCTGGACTTGTAGGCACATTGGCCCAAAGTGGATGGGCAGATTGGAGTCGTTGAATATATCGTCGAGGATAGAAGCAGTCATCCCTAGGCGTAGATCCATGTCCTTGTCCTTGTTGAGAAGCCACTGATCTACCGCTTCCTTGGATGAGATTCTGATGTTGCGTGGTACCTGAGCATCGTCGAACTGCCCAATAACTTGGGCAATCTGCTCTATCTTGGTTTCGACATCAGACACTAGTAACCCTCCGGCCCGCCGACCTGAGGGGACTCCTTAAGCGCATCCCCGGAATAAACAGAAGTGTCAGCCCAACCAAGCAGCCCAAGGCATGTCGGTGTTGGATGTACCAACGCCCTCGCCTTCTGCTCCAAGGCCAATCAGGCCCACAGATACTCCTGTCTCGATGAGTTCTGTTATGCCCCATTCCATTGATGCTTGCAGATCCGAAGATGACCTGAGAAATCTGTCATGCGCCCTGTAACTCAGTAAGGATGTGGTAATGGCCTCGCCCACTCCTGTGGCTGCTACTGCAGCCCTCTCATCAGCCCAGAAGCCAGAGCCAGGGAGAGGTACATCGCCAACCCTTCCAGCAGGTCTGTGGCTAGTTCCTCCCGTACTTGTGGCACATGCTAGCAGTCCTTGCGAGTCTCGTGCAATTACACCCACTGTATCTCCTTCATCTCCACGCGGAGGTCTGCCCTCGACGCTGGCCTTGGGGTGGCCTTTCTCATCAGCCCAGAGTCTCGCACCTTTTCCTGCAAGGCCATTGATGTCCTCGTCCAGAAGATCTCTTGCTATCCGGATGGGATTGGGCGTATCCTCCATACCAATCACAAAGCCGATTCTTCCATCCGAAGTCTGGATTGAAGCATCAAGAGATACTGAACCATCATTCCTGAATACGCCACCAGTTCCAGCATTGAAGACCGGGTCGTTCTCAAGAGCCACGCAGGCCTCAACAGCAGCTTCGATAGCTGAGCCTCCAGACTCAAGAATCGTCGATGCTATGTCCAGGGCGAGTTCGACATTATACTGCCTATCAGGGCCCGGTCCTGCTCCACCATGCGCCACTGCTGCAGGTACTGACATCTCCACACCTCGTACTATGTCGCATCCGAGGCATTACCCTGACTCAGCCTCAACCGCATTTGCATCAGGGTGGCTAGGATGAAAATTATTCCTGCCACTCGAAACGCTGTGTGATAGGTCCACAGACCGTCTCGTTGAACTGTCAGAGACCAGATGTATGCTGCCGTTAGAGGGCCAAATATCCTAGCAAGTGCCCCATATCCCTCTTGGGCGCCCATCACAGTACCTAACTCGTAGCCTCTAGACTTGGTCTCAAAGGTTAGCACCGAGGACTGAGTCGGTGAGAACAATCCATTACCTATCGCCAGTCCCGCAGAAGAGGCAAAAATCAACCAACTTGCCTCATTCGGGACATATGGTATGCTGGCGATTCCAAATCCACAAAGAAGAGTCCCGACCAGCATCAGTCTCGTCATATTGAAGCGCTGTGTCAATGGTCCGATTAACACGCCTTGCACGAGTGCTCCCAGAAGTCCGATGAAGGCAAATATCCAGCCGTTGTCAAGCTCGCTCCAGCCCAGTCCCCCTCCCTCAATATCCATCGAAGTGAACAGGATGAATGTGCCGTGCATCATGCTGAATCCCATCAGGAATAGGAAGTTTATCGAAACCAATGACGAGATTGTGGGGAGTTTCATGACTCCGGCGATCTTTCTGAACATCCCTCCAAGCTCGTTGAAGACTGAGCCTTCGGAGAATCTGCGATCTTCTTCTGGCAGACTCTCGGGCAGTCGGGTTACTGCTAGAGCGAGGCTGATTAGCGAGAGTGCACTGGAGAATAGGCATGGGAGCAGGTATGGGTGGTCGATCCATATCTGCCCGTCGAATGGAGCCCCTATCCCAGTAGCTGGGTCGGATAGGACTCCTCCAATGAAGGGTCCAATCATGAAGCCTAGGCCAAATGCAGCACCAATCATCCCCATCCTCTTTGCGACATCTTCGGGCTCGGAAATATCTCCAATATAGGCACGGGCGACTGCTATGTTCCCGTTACCCGCACCCGCGAGGAAACGGGCGGCTACGGCCATAGTCAGGCTACCAGATAGTCCGAACACAGTGAAGAAGACAGTGTTGGATAGCAAACCGAACATCAGAATCGGCCTGCGGCCCATTCTGTCACTCAATGAGCCTAGAATCGGTGTGAAGATGAATTGGGCGAGCGAATAAACGGAGATGACGATGCCAACCCAAAGATCCCTGCTTCCAATGTCGACTATCCCATCTGCGGTAGCTAAGTCCTGAACGAAGTAAGTTAGGAACGGGATTACGATGGTGAATCCAATCATGTCAACGAGGACAACTAGGAACAGTATCCCCAACGGTGATTTGCCTTCATCGGACATCCTATCTCTTAGGCTGCGAGAGAGAGGAGGACTTGAGCATTGACGAAGTATTAGGCCGAAGGCTGGGTATCAGTTCCCTTGGAGATAGTGTCGATTACCTTGGCGAGGCGTTCTACTAGGGTGACCTTTTCCTCGGCTCCCACGAGAGCATGTTGCAGAACCTCGTCAAGCGAATCAACCGGCAGGACCTCAACTTGCTTCTCCCACTTCTCGTCCATCAGGACATCCTGCATGTTGGCCCGAGGAATCACGACTCTCTCTATGCCGGACTTGGCAGCGGCTTCGATCTTGGCCGTTACTCCGCCGACAGGGAGTATCTCACCCCTTACGGACAAAGATCCAGTCATAGCCAGATTCTGCTCGATAGGTACTCCTTCGAAAGCGCTGATTATCGCAGTAGCCATCGTAATCGATGCACTGTCACCGTCTACATTGTGAGTTCCTGGGAACTGTACATGTAAATCGTAGTCCTTGATGTCCTTGCCAGTCAGCTTCTTGACGACTGCACTGATGTTGGTTACGCTCTCGTTGGCTAGGTCGGACAGGCCACCAGTCGCAATCACTCTGCCAGACATGCCTTGGGCAGGGGTGACCATTGCCTCAACCGGCAGTACCACACCTGAGTAGTCTGAGAGTCCGCTGTCCGCGCCAAGCACAGCCAACCCGTTGACTCTACCTACACGGATACCGCTGTTGACCAGCATCGCATACTCGGCCTGCCTGTCTAGATAGCGGTCAGCAACCTGCTGCTCGAGTGGCTTAGCGATCATCCTAGCCCTAGTGACATGTTCTGAGCTTGTCAGTTCCGCGCCATCTTCGGCCGCAAGGTCTCCAGCGATCCTCACGAGGCCACCGAGCTCACGAAGACGCAAGGATAGTTTTCCTCTGCGGCCGGCTCGTCTCTGAGCCTCCTTCAGGATAAGTGCTATCGAACCCTTGTTGAAATGCGGGATTGCCTTGCCTGAACTCTTGTTCAACTCGTTTCTGACCTCTTGAGCGATGAATCTGATTAGTCTGCGTCGATTTCGCTCGGTATCGGGCATATCGGTGTTGACATAGACCTCATATCCATAGCCGCGAATCCTGCTGCGCAAGGCTGGGTGCATGTTCTGAATGCTGTCGAGGTTGCCCGCTGCGATTAGAATGAAGTCGGTAGGCACAGGCTCCGACTTGGTCAGAGCGCCAGAAGAGCGTTCTGAGCGGCCGCTGATTGGAAGTTCCCTCTCCTGCATGGCCACCAGCAGAGCCTGTTGCTCCTCCATCCTGAGCATGCGAATCTCGTCAATATACAGGACTCCCTTGTTTGCCCTGTGTACTGCTCCAGGCTCGACTCTCTCATGTGCTGGAGTCGCTAGATCTGCACCTGACTGGAACGGGTCATGTCTCACATCACCCAGTAGTGCTCCGGCCAGAGTACCAGTTGCATCGATGAATGGAGGTTCGTCTTCTCTCTCATGCTTAATCAGCAGTTTCGGAATGTTGGCGTCCTCTCCTGCAGTCAGCCTAGTCCTGAGGAAGAAGTAGCCAAAGACAAGAATGAATGAGCCGAAGATGAATGTGAGAATCTCTCCGCTGGAGATGGTAGCGAGAAGTAGGGCCGCACCAATCACTAGAGCGATGAACAGTAGCGTCCTGTTGGTCCTCTCCTTCTGTACCCTAATCTGTGCCTTGCGCTCTGATATAATCCTAGAGCCGCGGCCAGCGGGGACAGTTCTGACTCTTGGCTCGTTCTCATCTTCCTGGTTTCTGAACACGAGAATGTCCTCTAGTTGCTCCCTAGGGAGGAACTCGGTCATCGACCTAGAGAGCATCGATTTACCAGTTCCCGGCTCTCCAACCATGATTACATGGCGGCGTTGCTCGGCTGCCTTCCTGACCACAATCGATGCTGCTTCCTGACCAATCACTTGGTCGACCAGCTTTTCAGGTATTGGGACTTCCTCGGTCGAGGAAATCTGCACTCCATCAATCCATTCTTCAACAGGAGTTTCGCAGATTGGATCCTTGTCCTCGGACGCTCCAAAAGCGGGCCCGTCCTCCCATGAATCGAGCGCATCTGACTGCTCATTCGCTTCGTCCTGAGACTGGTTTGATTCACCCATCTGCGCCCCCCCGGGATACTTCCTGACTCTCGCACCTTCTTGAAGGTGCGTTAAGAGGGACAATGCAACTAGGCTGACTTATTCACGTCGGCGGAGGTATTCCTCACCGTAGTAGTGCCACTGTTCCATGGTCCAACCCGGGGGTAATCCTTCTGGAGGCAGGGGAGGTACCATCGGAGGTGGAGGAGGTACCGAATCAGGGGCGGAAACAGGTTCTGGATAGGGAGTTGGTCCAGAGTCTGCTATGGCTGAATAGTCGATGGCAGATTCCGACTCAAATCGCTGGCGGCGAAGAGTGATGGCTAGAGCCAGTACTAGGGCTGCAGAAAGCAAGATTCCAATCAATAGAAGTCCTGTTGAGAACCACTTGCTGATTCCGTTGCTCGGAGTGGAATCCTCGCCTTCCTCGGGTTCGGGCTCCGTGACCTCGACTGGTTCTGTGGCAAACATCTTGAGTTGAATCTCAGTCAGTCTGTCGAACCCATCACTGTCTTCAGCTGAAACAGACAGAGTCACATAGTCTCCTATTCCAAGTCCGTTCCCGCTTGATGGATTCACTATGAAGGGACCCATATTATGAGAGATTCCGGAGGAGTGGCAAATGCCAGTAATCGAGTTGCAAACTGACCAAGTGACCCTAATGTCACTGAGTTCAAGTGGACCGACATTCTCTACTATCACCGTTGGATTGGTCCCATAGTCAATAGTGTCAAACGAAGCCACTAAATCAGAGTCCCACAGCAGAGGCAGATTATCTACAACTGTGACGGTAATCATGTACGCATTGGCATCACCATGGCGATCCTCGAGAGTGATTGTTACGGCCTCTATGCCTGCCTCTGACCATTCCATAGTTAGTATTCCAGTAATCGGATTGTATTGAGCGGCACCGGGCACAAAGGTGGTCGCAGTTGCCCAAATCTCCTCTTCGGGGTCATCGATATCGGTTATTCTGTCTAACAACTCGAGAGTAACTCTCTCGCCCATCTCGACTGTGAACTCTTCGATTCCATCCATGTTCATGCGAGGTGCATCGTTGACATTTAGCACATGGAAGACGATAGTAGTATCAGAGGTCTTGGATCCGTCGCTCGCTCTGATTCCTAGTTCGACCAATCCGTTTGAGTCATCATCAAGCGAGCTGACAGTTAGCGAGTGCCCAGAGATACTGGCCTCGACCAGAGATTCATCGGAATTGGAAATCAACTCCAGCGACAGTCCCGAGGTTGGAATTGGATTTCCGTTGTCATCTGTATCAGATAGGAAGCCAGTGAGGCTGATGCTTGCTGAGCCGCCCTCATCGAACGACTGCGACGGAATGGGCGCCCATCTTGGAGCTCCATTCTCTATTACATTAAACATCATCATGCCGGAATTAGTATCATCGCCATCGTCAATTGTAACGAAAACAGCCTGTGGAATAGGATTGCCCTGACTGTCCCTGACTACTTCCTGGAAGTTTACTACCAGTTCCAAAGTTGAGGCGTCCCATTCGATGAACTCAGGTGAGTTACTGTCAATCATCAGCATAGACAGCGGCGTCTCTGCGTCATGTACAAGGCCGATTGCTGAAACTCTCTCTTCGGTCTCGACCTTTACTGTAGGCATGCCGGCATACTGCGAGCTATCGCCATTGAGAACTACAGGGAGTCCGTTGCGCAGCACAAATGCCTCCTCTGCCAAAAGCCAGTCTCCCTGTTGCCCTCCGGAATCTGTCCATCTGATTCTGAGGTCGTATGTTCCGATATCAGCGTTAAGAGGAGCGTCGATGGTGTGCAGGAAGCGAGCATTTCCTCCACTACCGACGAGGTCTGAGGAGGAAATCCATGCATCGTCCCAAAAGCCAGTTCCTGATATTGCATAGTGCATAGTTGGAGTCATGGTTGTCATATCGTCGACCAAGTCATTTGATAGAGCGGTGCTCTCGAACTGAATGGTATCGCCCCTGTCTATCGACACTGAAGCAACTGCGGAAGGCTGATTCGCTACAGGTGCCATGTCATGTAAGGCATTGACATCGGCATAGTTGTTGGATGCAACCCTGTCCCCAGTCAGCCCGGATAGTCTGGACCTGAATGTTGTCGTACCTGATGCATAAGTGTCTATGTGAGAGGTATCAAATTGGACCGTTAGGGATTGAGTGGAGCCGGGCTGAATAGATTGTATCGATGCCCCTCCAATGTATGATTCGTCCAATCCGACCAACTCGTAAATTGAGATCTCGCCACCATCGCTGTAAGCGTCCACGCCGTTATTGGTGACTTCCACTGTGATATCGAGAAGATTACCGGGGACGAATCCGAGATTACCGTTCTGATTGTCAGCCGAAAGATCAGCGACTCCGAGGTCCGTTAGAGGCACCATGCCCAGATCTGCCGCCGACAGGAAACTGTTGTACGAAGAATGGGGGCCATCCATCAGGGCGATGACTGGCCAGAAGTTCTCGAACTGAGTATATCCTCCTGCAGCTCTAACTGTACTGAGGGGGACAGTCCAACTATTCTCAACAGGAGTGTTTGGCGTCAGAGTAAGTTGTTCGAATCCATTTCCGTTGCTGTTTAGAAGCCATTGCCTCCAGTTGTGATGAGGCCTGACTCCGTTGTCATATGCATCCCCTCCGACCTTCTCGGTTACAGCTGCGTACAGATATGCAGTGACTGAAGATGATGAGCCAAGATAGGTTGACTCTACAGTTACGGTGACTTGATTCGTTGCACTGTCCAATGCCACAGACAGATCTAGAGAGTAGTCACCTACATCTGAACTCATGCATCCTCCGGAGGAGTAGTCAGCGTCGTAGTAGTTGGTTCCAGCCGCCCCGACCTTGTAGCAAGACCCTGTCTGAGTGTCTGCGAAAGAGAAGGTCGGGTAGCCGCCCGAGGATGACATTACATGACTCCTACGATTTATTGGGGCATCCGAGGGCCATCCTCCCGAAGAAGACTCGAATATGGAAACAAAAGTGAAGTCCTCAGGATTAGAAGACTTCAGATTATCGAGTGAGGGGGAGGCACTATTCATGCATGGACCACACCAGTGCGCTCCAACATACTCCCCGAACACCGGATGGCCCGGACTAGTGGCATACAGGGGCATCTCTCTCTGATCCAATTGCTCCCTATCGGGCATTTTGTCATCTACTGCGAGGAAGGCGGTGAAGGACAGCATCACCACTAGTGTCGCTAGGGTCGTGGAACGAAGTAAATCGCTGAATTTACCGTAATCCATCAGTTTGCGCCTAAGTGGGGGCTGTATAACCGTGTTGGGTTAATGTTTGGACAATGTGCGGCTCTTTAGAGAGCCGAAGGTATTGATTACCTCCAATTGGACCAACTAGTATGGATGGAGGCGCCGAGACAGAGTGGGTCGCTCTCCGGGAAGATGATGGTAGAGCGTATCTGTTGCACAGAGTATCTGGCGAGGTCAAAGTCAAGGGACTGGGCCGATTTGATGCTAAGCAACTGCTCAGCGGCTACGGATTCGGAGACAGAATCACGGTCGGCCAGAAGTCTCTTACTGTCGTCGATCCAGCGCTTCCGGAAGCGCGTAGAAACATGGCTCGAAGGGCCCAAGTTATAGGAGCTAAAGATGCCGGTTTCCTGATTTCTTGGATGGGCATTGGAGTAGGCTCTAGAGTCCTGGAAGGAGGGCACGGTTCTGCAGGTCTAGCAATGCACCTAGCAAATGTCCTAGGTTCCTCTGGGACTCTTATTTCTGTTGAGGCGAGGCCTGAGCATGCAGTAGTTGGCAGGGCGAACATGGAGCGTCTAGCTGAGGTTATCCCAGAGTTCCCCAATTGGCACTTGATAGATGGTGATCTCGGTGAGGTTGGGAATAATGTCAGAGAGATTTGCGGCTCACTCGATGCTGCAATAATCGATGTGGCCGAACCTTGGCGCATCGTGCCAGCAATAGAGCCGCTGTTGCGTGCAGGTGGCAGGGTAGCTTGCTACTGCCCAACAACAATCCAGTTGGAGCGATCTTGGGAGTCGGCCCAGCGTCAGGGCTTGGTTGTCGAGTGGGCCGGTGAGATGATCGAGCGTAAGTGGGTCAAGGCGAGCAAAGGAGGAGTCAGGCCGGGCAATCAGCCCATGGGCCATACAGCCTTCATTCTGATTGCGGCGAAAATCGCCCCTCACGAAGAAGAGTGAGGCGGTACTTCTGAGTTGGATTGGCAACTTCAAAAGCAGAGTCTCTGATGTGGGTTGGACCTACAGAGTAATGTTCAATGAATTTCTAAAATTCAACATTGTTGGAATTTTCAACTCTTCTTTCGCTTTGATCCTTTATGAGGTCCTTTACTGGGTCGATCTTTGGCCCTCACACACTGCAGTAGCCGCTTGGGCTGTTTCAAGCGCAATAGGCAATGTAGAAGCCCACTTTATGCATTATAAATTCACATTCAATTCAACATTTTCCTATTTCAGAAGTCTGAATCGCGCATTTTGGACATATTCAGGCCAACTGGTAGTCACAACAATATTTCATTATTTTATGGTTGAAGTTTTCCTCTTACATCATACATTAGCATGGTTCGTTAATACCTGTGTTTTTGGATACTTCAACTTTCTTCTGATTAGATGGATTGCTTTTCCCCCTGAGCTCGACAAATCGTATCTAGGAAGATTGGCGGATGATTGAGCCTCATGACCCGATACCATTCAAAACCCCGTCCCGACACGAGAGGGTCATGAGGGACAGTAGCGGATGGAAGCCTACGGCCTATCGATCTCATACCATAGGTGATGTTACTTCGGGCGGCGCGGGGATGCTTGGCGAAGAGGTCACCATCTCTGGATACGCAGAAACAGTCCGGGGAAGAGGTGCAATCTGCTTCCTTATGCTGCGAGACGGAACTGGAAAGATTCAGGCATTCCTCAAAAGGGATAACATGGATGAATCGATTTTTGATGCAGTTCAGTCAGCAACGCGCGAATCGACTATACAAGTCAACGGCATTGTGGCTCAGAAGCGACCCCCTAAGGTTGCTGAAGGTGAACCTGCCCCTCCGCCAGAATACGAAATCAGCGTCACCTCAGCGGCTATTCTGGCTGAAGCCGCCACTCCTCTCCCAGTGGGAGTCACGGACGAAGTCAATGTCGGACTCGATGTCAGACTGGACAATCGCCATCTAGATGTCAGAAGAGAGCATGTGAATGCGATGTTTCAGCTTCGTAGCAAGGTTCTGCAATACGGGCGCGACTGTCTCATCTCCGAAGGCTTTCAGGAAATTAACACACCGAAAATAATCGCCGCTGCAGCTGAAGGCGGGACTAACCTATTCCCAATGAAGTACTTCGAGACTGATGCGTACCTCTCGCAGAGTCCGCAGTTGTACAAGCAACTGGCAGTTCTAGGGGGGCTTGAAAGGGTCTTCGAAATCGGCCCTGCCTTCAGAGCAGAGAAGCACGATACTTACAGGCATCTCAACGAATTCATCTCCTTCGACATCGAAGGTGCTTGGATGAATGACGAGGATGTAATGGGCGTTCAAGAAAGAATGATTCACCACATCTGGAGTCAGGTCGCTGCCAATGACCAGGATCTTATCGGTGTGGTCAATGAGTACCGAGCCAGTCAAGGTCAAGATCCGATAACCGTAGAAGTCCCGAGTATCCCATTCCCGCGAATCCAGTACTGTGATGCTATCGAGATAGTCAGGGCAGGAGGAGAGGAGATTGAGTGGGGCGACGACATAGAGAGTCACCACTGTGACATCATCGCTGCAGAGTATCCGGGATTCCACTTCATACCCCGATGGCCGATGTCAATGAAGCCGTTCTACATCCACCACAAGGAGGAGGAGAAGGGTTCCTCGGGAGGACAGTTGAGCCGTGGGTTCGATCTTAATTATGGACGCGATGAGATGACTAGTGGCGGGCAGCGCGAGCATCGGGTCGATGTCCTCGAGCAGAACCTGCGAAATATGGGACTCGAGCCGGCTGATTTCACATTCTATACAGATGGTTTTCGCTACGGGGCGCCTCCACACGCTGGATGGGGTTTGGGCGTGGCTAGACTGCTAATGGTGCTGACAGGAACAGGTAATGTCAGAGAAGTGGTCTTGTTCCCACGTGATAGAAGCCGAGTTACTCCCTAGGAAATCCCAGTTTCCTTAGATTGCTGAAACAGTAGTTAATACGGTGAATCGATTATCAAAGAATATGAAAACTCGTTCTCTGGCTTGCCTGATGTGTATATTACTAGCCATTGCAGGAACGGTAGTTGGAGATACTTCTATCCAAGACGAGGGCGAGGTAGTGGTTGTCAGTGTAGATAGTACTAATCTCCGGTTCTCACCGGAAACAATTACTCTGACTGAGGGAGATTCTGTTCGATTCTTCTGGAGCGGGGAGCTTCTCGCACACAATGCTGTGGAGCGTAATGGGTTGTTTGATTCGGGAGAGCCAATGCGTAATGTAGACTATACTTACACTTTCGAGATTGGAGAGAATGGGACATACGAGTATGTCTGCGAACCTCACGAGGAGTTCGGAATGGTAGGGACGATAGTAGTGGAGCCTGCTCCGATCAATCAAGAAGAAGTAGAACTGCAGGAAACTCCGGCGGACAAGTCGCTACCAGGGTTCGGCTTGTGGATGGCCTTTGCAGCACTTTCATTGGCAATCGTAATGTCATCTCGGAGCAACCGAAAATAACGGGTATCTACGGCCCCTCCGCAGAGCGGGAACATGGCTAAGCCGAGATTCGCATACCTGCTCTTGAAGGAGCATCCATACGGTCGCGAGATGCTGCGCCAGATTCTCTCTGAGGGATTTGTCCCTACGATAGTGATTACAGAGGATTCGGCAATTGCAGATGAAGAGAGGGAGAAGTTCCTCAAACGCATTGAGGGGAATTCGATTGCGCCTACTATAGCGTCGCAATTGGCCGAATTAGCCAACTCAGGAGTCGAAGTCCCTCATATTGAGGTACCAATCCACAACTCTGAGCAGGTGATGCCACATATCACTGATATACCGCTGGATTTGATAGTCTTCGGAGGCACTAGAATCATACGAGGAGAAATCCTAGACCATCCCGAGGACGGGGTAATCAACTCTCACCCAGGGCTGCTTCCTGATTGCCGCGGCTCAGCCTCGCCCGCTTGGAGCGTTTACCACGATATCCCAATTGGCTCCTCCACTCATTTCTGTGACAATGGAATCGATACCGGGGAGTTGTTGCTAAGGAAGGAGGTTTCAGTAAAGAGAGGGATGACCTACGAAGACCTGTGCTACGAGACACTAGTGCTTGCAGGAGTTCTGATGAAGGAGGCTTTGATGGCTTACAAAGCCGGACAGTGGGAAGAGATGCGTAGACCACAAGGTGAAAGCGAGTACCCTACCTTCCGCAACGCGCCGGAGGAGGTGCTTGAGGTAGTGGGCCAGAAACTCAGGGACCAGACTTACGCGCACTACAATGATTAGGTGATTAGATGGAAGATTTACTCAACGATGGATTTCCTTTCGCAGAAGACTCGCTTGAAGGACAGACTGCCCTAGTTTGCGGCGCCTCGAAGGGCATAGGTCGTGCCTGTGCCCTGATGCTCGCTCGCGCGGGTGCGCGGGTAATCGCCTGCGCGCGCTCTCAGCGTAATCTCGACTCATTGATTTCTGAGATGCACGGACAAGGACATGAGGCAATGATTCTTGATCTCGAGGATATCGATGCTGTAAGGCAGGCAGTCTCCTCGATGGGAGTCGTGCAAATCGTGGTTAACAACTCCGGGGGCCCTCCTGGGGGATCTCTGCTCGAGAATACTCTCGAGGACTTCGAGGGGCCGTTTCTCAGGCATCTCCATGCTGCTCACACCATAGTACAGATGCTCTCTCCGAGAATGAGGGAGGCGGGTAGCGGCAGGATAGTCAACATCATCTCGACCTCAGTTCGCGAACCCATAGACAATATCGGACTGTCAAATACTCTGAGAGGAGCCATGGCGTCCTGGTCCAAGTCTCTATCTCGTGAACTGGACCCGTGTATAACCATCAACAACATACTCCCAGGATTCACCGATACTGACAGACTCGGTTCGTTGGCATCATCAATCTCGGAGAGAACTGGTAATTCAGTCGAGGACATCACAGAGGGATGGCTTGGCGGAGTTCCAATACAGCGATTGGTCAATCCCCTAGAGACTGCTGTTGCAGTCACCTTCCTATGCCTACCTTCTAGCGGTGCTATTCGTGGAGTAAGTCTAGCTGTTGACGGCGGCAGGATGAGGTCAATCTGATTGGTGATGCGCTTGCGCTTCGATGTCTTTTTCTCGATTTCCCAGACACCCGACACCAGTGGTCGGACACCTAGTGAGAGCGAGATGTTCTCCAACTTCTTCAATCAAGTCGAGTTGGCTGATGAGCTGGGCTTCGGAGTAGGTTGGGTGGCTCAAGCGCACCTCTCGACGGAAGTCCAGAAGCGTAACTCCAAGCCGGTAGTTCCGCACTATCCAGGGGAGGTCGGGCTGTGCACCGACTTCTTCCAAGTCGCCAAAGAGATGTTTGCACGGACAAGTCATATGGATGTGGGCAGTGCTGTAATGTCGATTCTAGCCTCCGGTGGGCCGATAGCACAAGCTGAGAGAGTTGGTTCGTTCCTCGCACTGCATGGATTGGATCCAGAAGAGGTGCGCAGGCTGCATATCGGATTTTCCGCTGGACGTTTTGAATTCATGGCACGACCATATGGAATCGTGCCACGCGATGCAGTAGAGGAAGCTGCATGGCCCGCCCTGCGGGGTCAGATATTCGCCGAGGCCTCAGAGATATTCCTCCGTCTACTCAAGGGTGAAGTAGTTTCGAGTGACATGATTCTTCCTACAGTTCTGAATAGAGATAGTTTCCGTTCCGACGAGGATTGGGAAAGAGTTCAGGGGGCTGCAATATCGGAGCGAGGCCTAGGTTCAGCTCCTGACTCAATAGAGTTCGATTGTAGATATGAGTTTGAGGAGATTAAGACAATTCCTCAGCATTGGCGTAGAGAGCTTCTCAACCTCGTCCTAGGGAGTCATGATCCCGCCCTGCAGGTTGAGGTGAACAAGCATTTACCTGTACAGGTTTTCAACCTGAGCATAACTCCTCCTCACATAATAGAGCAGACACATCAAAGGATGTTCGAGAGCTACCATCCTGACGGTGGAGCTTGGCACCGAAGCATGATGCCGAGAACCATCATGGTGTTCGTAAACGACGAGGAGGGGCTCACTCCTGAACAGCAGGATGAGGCTGCAATGCAAGAGGCAAGGTCGGCCTTGGAGACATACTGGAAGGCTCTTGAGGGGACGATAGACCCCTCAAAGATAGAGCGAGCAACCGACAATGCAGTGATTGGAAATGTACGGACAGTTAGCCGACAAATTTCCGAGAGATTCAATTCGGAGGATCGTCTGATGTGCTGGTTCGACTTCTTTAACCACGATAGTGAGAGAGTGATGAGAAACATGACGGCATTCATGACTAAGGTCGCACCGCGGGTGAACGGGGGCGACTGAGATGAGCGAGGATGGTAACGACAGGCCCTCCAGCGTGGCTCCGGGCAGACCCGGTTCGGCAATCTACCCAACCAATCCACTTGGTGAGCAGTACGACGGGATAGCTACTGGTCGCGATGTAGAGTGGGAACCTCTAGTTGATTTTCGTAGAATGGATGTCAGCGAGAACACCATACATGGTGCGATTGCTTGGGCCCATGGGACCGAGATAATCCACTCCTTCGGCGGTAATGTTCTTGTCTATGGACGATCGATGATGAAGCCACTGATGATGAAGACATTTAGGGAGGCTCTTGAAGAAGAGCAGCTTAGTAGCGAGCAGTTGGCCATATCTTGTTCATCTCATAATGGAGATACCGAACATGTCGCAGCAGCCCAATCGCTTCTCTCGGAGTCAGAGTGGGGACTGATGCAGTGTCCACTGGATGTTCCACTGATTCAGTTTGGCCGTCAGGTCAGACGCCCTCGCAGATGGTTTCACACCTGCTCAGGAGAACACGCTGCGATGCTCAAAGCCCTTCGCAGAATGGGAATCAATCGGGCTGGCTACACCTTGCCCAGTTCTCCTTGGTTCCCGATGTACCTAGATGTTCTCAGGAATATGCTCGGCGATGCGGACTGGGAGCCTCAGAGAGTTGCCAAGGACGGTTGCGGACTCCCCACAGTCTCCAACACTGTCGATGAGTTGGCGGTGCTGTTTGCAGGTCTGGCCCGCGAGAAGGACGATGATTGGATTTGGGGTGCGATGAATGACCACCCGGACCTGATTGGTGGGTTCAATCGCTTAGACTCGACCTGTCTGAAAGCGGGTGAAGGCAAGTTGCTCGCAAAGGAAGGGGCTGATGGTCTGCTCGGGCTCTCAATCATCCACCCGGACTGGCCAGAAGGGCTGGGCATAGTGATCAAGATTGCGCACGGCTGGAACAGCCAAGCTACCTGGTATGTGGCCCGGGCCGTTCTCGGAGTGTTGGGAATCCGCCTTAGGAACCCATATCCTCTGCATAGGCAGAAGGCGTTTATCGTCCCTAGAATCGTTCCTCCAAAGTACCTAGATGATCTAGAGAATGTGGTGACTTGGGATGAATGGGACCCCAATAGAGACAGGTTCTCTATCGACTGGAAGGAGTACTCTGAGGCGATGACTCGCTCTGATCCATTCTCAAATGAGGGAATGGAGGGTTCCTGATGGAACCAGAGAAATGTTGCGAGTCGGGATGTATTCCCTGCGAGCGTGATCCTGATGGCAAGGAACCAATCGATTTGTGCAACTACATCGGAGGAGAGTTCGTCTGCCATTCCGGAAACGAGTGGAAGAATGTGCTTGAGCCGGCAACCGGGCATCGCTTCGCCAGAGTACCTCTGTCCACTCCACACGATGTTGATTCTGCCGTCAAGGCCGCCCGTGCCGCACAGCCTGCTTGGGGGGCTCTGAGTCAGTCCGAGAGGGTTGGTTGGTTGGACCGTATTGCTGATGCCCTCGAAGCCCGCTACGAGGACATTGCCTCCTTGGAGAGTCGTGACACTGGAAAGCCAATCTCACTTGCCAGAGCGGTCGATGCTCACCGATCTGTCGCCAACTTCCGATTCTTCGCAGATCTTCTGCGTGAGCAGGAGCAGGAGATTTTCGAGATGCCCGATGCTACCAACTTCGTGGTTCACAAGCCGGTGGGCATAGGAGCCCTAATCACTCCATGGAACTTACCACTATACTTACTGTCTTGGAAGGTCGCACCCGCGATAGGGATGGGGAATTGTGTGGTCTGTAAACCCAGTGAACTCACACCGATGACAGCGAATCTACTGATGCAGGTAATCGATGATGTCGGACTACCGGCCGGAGTGGTAAACCTAGTTCATGGTGACGGAGTTGGAGCGGGGGCGCCCCTAGTTGCCAACTCGGATATCGATCTAGTCTCCTTTACCGGAGGAACAGACACCGGCGAGAAGGTGGCCGCATCTGCTGCACCCTCATTCAAGAAACTCAGTCTTGAACTAGGAGGAAAAAATGCGAGCATTGTGTTTGCTGACTGTGAAATGGATTCGACGGTGGCCGGAGTGGTGAGAGCTGGCTTCCTCAATCAAGGGCAGGTCTGCCTGTGCGGCTCTCGCGTTCTGGTTGAGGACTCGATCTATGACGAGTTCAGAGACCGTTTCGTCGATGCTGTCGAAGTCATGCGGGTCGGAGATCCATCGGACGAAGATACTGATCTCGGGGCTCTGATTTCCAGTGAGCATATTGAGAAAGTTCGAGGGTACATCGAGCTTGCCAAGGAGGAAGGGGGGTCCCTACTCACAGGAGGATTGCCCTGTGTGCCAACTGGTTTTGAGCATGGCAACTGGATGGCACCAACAGTCATTGAGGGGCTGAGCCCAGACTCACGATGCTCGACTGAGGAGATCTTCGGGCCCGTCGTGACGCTTCATCGGTTCAGCGGAGAGGACGAGGCCGTGGCAATCGCTAACAACACCCGCTACGGACTTGCAGGCAGCGTCTGGACCAGCGATCTCGAGCGGGGCAAGAGAGTCTCTGAGGCATTGGAGACTGGTATGGTTTGGGTCAACACATGGCTGCACAGAGATCTACGAGTGCCGTTTGGTGGAGTCAAGGATAGTGGAATCGGAAGAGAGGGGGGCAGATGGAGTCTGGGCTTCTTCTCTGAGGCCATGAATGTGTGTGTCAAACACGATTGACTCAGCAACAGTCAAAGTCCGCTCTAGGCCGAGCGGAGACAATATGCCACCTGCAGGCATCGTGGGACTTGGGGCTTATGTCCCCCCCAATGTGATGACCAATCATGACTGGGCTGAGATAGTCGAAACCAGTGACGAGTGGATTACCACGAAGACGGGGATTAAGGAGCGTAGAATCGCTGCAGAAGATGTTTGCACCAGTGACCTCGCTGTGATGGCCTGCAAGCAGGCCATGGATGATGCTGGTATCTCTCCTGAGGATGTTGACATGCTAATCCTCGCCACCTCTTCGCCCGATGTTCCTCTCTCTTCTACAGCAGGTATCGCGCAACACAAGTTGGGCTGC
>ENA-UPTF01000717-UPTF01000717.1-marine-metagenome-genome-assembly--contig:-NODE-717-length-22432-cov-2.601968_pt1 | contig 22432 bp, 21 predicted proteins | sample MGYA00238166_ERZ767019 | MGnify/ENA primary metagenome ERZ767019 (study PRJEB28930, sample SAMN06266391) | marine metagenome | isolation source: Sea water from 250 m depth | place: Atlantic Ocean | study... | reverse complement strand
CCGGTTTATTTTTCCGACGACCCTGAAGAACGTCCAGGTTCGCCTCCAGGAATTGTCCGGGGGTACCGGTATCAAGCCAGTAAGTGTCGGACTGCATCGCATATAGGGTCCCGGCTTTAACCATTTCGGGGAATGTTTCTCTTTCAATGGAAACTGGTCTGTCTTCAGGAATTCGATCTACGACCGATGGATTGATCACGTAGGTTCCAGCATTTATGTGGTTTGAGGGGGACTTGCCCGCAGGAGGTTTCTCGATGAATTCCTCAACTTGACCATTGTCGTCAGTCCTAACGACGCCAAACCGCGACGGGTCAGAAACCGCTTGCAACGCAATCGTGGCCTCGGCTTCATGCTGGTCGTGGAACTCCACCAATGCACCAATATCAAGGTCAGTTAATACATCGCCATTGAGGACCAAGAATGTTTCTCTCAGTTGCATCTCTTGTGCAGCGAACCGGATCGCGCCGGCTGTTCCAAGCGCTTCAGCTTCGACTGCGACCCGGTATGGGATCCCTGCTATCCGTCTATTTGGATAGGCGTTAAGGAATGCATCGGGTCGATAGCCGAGAGCAAGACCCACTTCCTGGACTCCATGATCTGCTAGGTGACTTACCACCCATTCGATCATCGGAACGCCACAAATAGGGAGCATCTGTTTTGGAATGTGTTCAGTAAGTGGTCGGAGCCGAGTTCCAAAACCACCGACCAGCACTACCGCGAACATTTGTGCTCAGTCGTCGTTTGGTTCGCTTGACTCTGGCGGTTCCTCAGCCGGCTGTTCCGTTTCGAAGTCTGGCTCCGAGGACTCCGGTAAAATTGGTCCGGTCTCTCCTTCATTGTCTTGGCCTAGAGGCTGTTGCTCTGCCGATAGACCCAAGTATTCGCGGAGATAGCTATCGTCCGGTCGAGGTATTTCTGAATTATCTGTGTCTTTGTCGACAATGGCGAACATCACTAATTGGCCGTCTTCGTTAAGTCGCACATCACGCAAATCTTCTGTGAATACGACAGGCTTTTCGGCCGTCAGCTGATTCCACTTCAATACTCGTATTTCGGCGCTCTCTCCTGCGCATGTGAAATCTTCTTCTGAAACAATATTCCCATTGGGTAGCTCGAATGTGTCGTCGTCAAAGGTGGTCTGATTTTCGTTAAAAAAGGCTCCCAAAGTCGCGTACTGGCCGGTGACCGTACTAACGAACGGGTGAATGTGAATCAGGCCATCGCCGTGAGTATGAATGCCCGTCCTATCGTCTTCTGAGTCATTAGCGAAGACTGTCGGAATCACCTCATCGCAAACAAAGATGTTATAGGCGGTATGCCAGTGATCTTCTAACCCTGGATCCCCAGCGGGCGCCAGATCAGATCGCTGGTCTCGCGCGACGAAGACGAGGACAACCCCTAGGAGAGCGACGAGAGTCATCGCTGCCGGAAACAGAATATTACGTTCTGACCCAGCGCCTTTGCCGCCCGCGCCAGTACTCGCGGCTTTAGCTACTTTTTTTGCTGCTGCTGATCTAGCCATACCGTCCGCCAAGTTACCGCCTATAGCTCCTGGTTACGCGTTACAGAGCTTCTTCCTTTATTGCCTCAATTCAAAAAATAGATCGTTGTAGCTTTCAGCGACTGCCTCTGCGGACAGCCATTCCTCCGCAAAACGTCGAGCTTCGAGTCCGGCCGATGCGCGGCCATGGGGGTCGTCGACAAGAGCAGTGAGTGCTGCAATGAATTCCCGGCTGTCGCCCGCAGGGACACTTCGACCCGCCCCGGAGCGAGTTACTACCAGGTCTATCTCGGTTCCTGGGTCGACGCTAGCAAGTACTGGACGGCCGGCGGCCAGGATGGAGTACAGCTTGGAGGGGACGCTGATCGAGCCCAGCCCCTTTTGAAGTGGGACTATATGGATGTCTCCCGCAGCTAGCACTTCGTTTAGCCGCTGCCGAGGTTGGTAATCCATGAACGTTACGTTTGGCAGTTCTTCTGCTTCCTGTTCGAAGTAGGCCCTTCGCGATCCGTTGCCGTTAATGACGAAAATGATGTCGTCACGATCGGCAAGATGGCGAGCGGCTTCAAGTACTAATTCCAAGGGCTGAGAAAAGCCGACGTTGCCGGCGTACATGACGATGGTCTCGTCTGTAAGTCCGAGTTCGTGGCGGTAGCTGTTGTTTCGGTCACCAGGATAAATGTGTTCGGTATCAACGAAGTTAGGGATGACGCGTAGCTTCGATTCCGCATCAATTCTGCTGATCAATTTCTTTCTAAGATCGTCGGACAGAACGGTTACCGCATCGGCTTTCTCGTAGCTCAGACGTTCGATTCGTTTTAAGACTTGTATAACGCGAGCGTCGCTGATCGTTCCGGTTGCTATGGCTGCGTCGGGATGTATGTCTTGGATATTTAATATGAGTGGCGCTTTGTGTCGCTTAGCTGCGATCCATCCAGCAAGACCCAGAGTGAGAGGTGGGCTCATAGCAAGAATTATTTGGGTTCGACGGGTAAAGGTTGCCGCTAGGGCGGCTATGCAACTGAAGGCGCAAAATGCGACTGATCGCGCCAACAGATTGGTCCGATTCTTTGAGGCGAAGGGATGAATTCTGGTGATTTTGCCCCATGTCGTCTTTTCTCTGGATATGAGTCGCCTGGGCCATCCTGGCTCTACCGAGTGGTTGCGGTACCAAGGGAGTGCAGTGACTACATGGATTCGGTGACCTAGATGCTGAAGTTCGTTAACTATTTGGGTTATGACTTCGCCAGTTGGGGCAGTGTCGGGGGCGAAGTGTGGGGAGATAATTGTGATGTTCATATCATCATCGCTTTATCTACCCAGCAGTTCGTTGTAGACCGCTATTTGTGTTTCCGCGGTTCGTTTCTTCGAAAAGTGGGTGGCCCTGAGGAATCCTGCTTCAACCCATTGTTGTCGTTGATGGGGTTGTCGGATTAGTTGTATTGCATCGACCCATTGATCGATGTCCATCGCAAGGGTGACTCCCCCGGTTCCTACAGTCTCTGGCAGGGCTCCGCATTGGCTTGAGATTACGGGGCATCCTCGAGTCATTGCTTCTATTACGGGTTGCCCAAATCCTTCGTATTGGGATGGGAATACTGTGCAAAGTGCTTGCTGGTAGAGCAAGTTGAGTCTTTGTGTGTCGACCATCCCGAGATGGGTTATGCGATCGGCGGCCGGTGAGCGTCGTATCGCGCTCATCACCTTGCGATGCGACGAACCCTCTGCTCCTGTCAGTACTAGCTGGAGGTCTGGTATCTGCTCTAGAAGTGTGATGAGAAATTGGTGTGATTTGTGGGGCCAGGTCACCGCGGGGTAGAGCAGGAACTCTTTGGCTTGGGAGGGTTGGTGCTGTTGAACGGCCGGACTATCAATCGCGGGGGGCACGAGATGGCATTTTTCCTGGGGGTACCCGAAGTGGGCTTCGAGTGACTCGGCGCAATGTTGACTTATTGTGCACACTGCTTCTGCTTGTTCAAGCGACCGCTGAATTGCGCCGTCCAGGTAGCGGCGTTTTACGGGCGAAAAGTATTGGGGATAGTCGCGGTATTGGACGTCGTAGATGGTGACAACTGTCTTTTTGGCGGTCGGGAGTTTGGGGATTGTGCCTCCGAGATGGTGGACAAGTTGGTGGTCTTCTAGTTGTTTGAATAGGTAATTTTCTCGGCAAATTCGGCCGAGGCGTCCCAACGGAGGGTCTTGTTCGGTAATAGCAAAATTGGTATCTAGGAATTGGTGGGCACGACGGGCGGCAGGCGTCACCACTAACTCGATCGGTGGAGATTCTGGGGTTTGGCTGAGGGCTTTGAGTAGCTGCATTGCATACGTTTCAGAGCCTCCGACTTGTCCTGGACGCAGCCACAACATGTTGATAATCACTTTATTCATAGCAATTTCCGGTAAATGTCGACCGTGGCTGATGCCGCTTTGTCCCAGGTGAATAGTTTGCTTCGTTGGTACCCGGCATCGCCTATTTCTTGAGCTGCCGACTTGTCGATGACGAGTCGTGCCAGAGCTTCGCTTATTTCAATCACCGAGCTGGGATTGACCGTTACCGCTGCATCTCCTGCAATTTCTTCAGTGGAGGTTCCTTTGGAGGTCACAACTGGGGTTCGGTACGACATTGCTTCAAGAACAGGAAGACCAAATCCTTCCAGGAGGCTCGGGTAACAGAACACCGTTGCTTCGGTGTAGAGCGCCGCCAATTCGGCTGTCGTGATTTCACCAGTGATGGAAATTCGTGCCTTGGTGACGTTGTCCACTGGCCCGAGCAGTTCTTCTGGCGTAATTCCCCATCCGGTGGGGCCTGCAAGCACTAGTTGGGTGTCTGTCTTAGGGGCGATCTCGCTAAATGCTTCGATAAGGGCTGGAATGTTTTTTCTGGGTTCGAGTGTGCCTGCGGCGAGAATGAAGTCTCCATCAATTCCGAATTTTTGTCGAACCTGGAGTGCCGCTTGCGCGGTGACTGTCTGTGGGTCGTGCCCAAGGGGGACTAGATGGAGCCGGTCGGCGTCTAGTCCTGCGGCGAGTAGATCGGCGGAGGTGGCGGCGGAGGGACATACAACGGCGTCAGCTCGTTCCAGTACTCGTTTCCAGGAGCGGTCGAAGAGCCGTCGCGCTCGTTGTGGGAAACGTTCAGGAAAGCGACGAAAGGCGAGGTCGTGCACGCTCACGACAAGCGGTTTATTGGAGGCAGGTGGCGAGATGATAGTGGTGGAGTGGATTATGTCGTGATTGCTGGTGTTAAGTCGAGGAACGGAGGTTCGGGACCAAGCTTCATAAAGCAGGGGTCGAGGGAGCAAAAGTTTTGTGACATCGATAGAGGGGCGAAAATCGGCGGAGGGTTGAGTTACGTGACATGCCGCTATTCCTTGAACTTTCGTGTCGGCTCTTTGTGATAGCGCTCGAGCCAAGTCGACCGATACGCGACCAGTACCTCCCGGCACCGGGTGCCACGCCGCCTCCATAGTCATGAGGACGCGTATTTCGGCCGTCACGGAACCACTCTTACACAAGCTGCGTTCGTTGAGGGGGCGTTGTCATATTCTCCCCAAGTCGTCGTAGAGGTATCCGAGTTCGATCATTTCTTTTCGGTCGAGCACATTTCGGGCGTCAACGACACGCGGTCCGTTCATCAGATCCATCAAACTTGTCCAGTTCGCTCTAGTGAATTCTGGCCATTCCGTGAGGACCAGAACCAGGTCTGAGTCCGTTACGGCTTGTTCTACGGTGGTCGCTATTTGGATTTCTTGGGGTATCCCTGATTCGCTTTTTACCATTGGGTCGTATGCAGTGACTGTTGCGCCCTTTGCAGCTATGCGTTGACCGACCTCTATGGCCGGTGAGTTTCTGATGTCGTCGGTATGAGCTTTGAAGGTGAGACCCAGCAGTGCCACATTTTTCCCTGCTAGGTCTTGGTTGAGTAGCAGTTCGGCTTTGTTGACTATCCGATCAAATTGCTGCTCGTTCGCTTCGATGACGGCTTTTAGTAGATCAAATTCGTATCCAGCGTCAGTCGCTATACGGACTAATGCTTGCATGTCCTTAGGGAAACATGATCCTCCCCAACCCGGTCCGGGTTGAAGGAAGCGTGAGCCGATTCGTTGGTCTGAACCAAGGCCTCGTGTCACTGCTTCGATGTCGGCTCCGACCGCTTCGCAAACTGCAGCAAGGCCGTTCACGAAAGAAACCTTGGTCGCTAAGAAGGAGTTGGTGGCGTACTTGATGGTTTCAGCTGAGGCAAGGTCGACTTCAATGATGGGAGCGTCTATTTCGCTGTAGAGGGCGGCGACTCGGTCGCTGACCTCTTTGTTTGATGCGCCGATAACGATCCTGTCTGGTTGCAGGAAATCGGTAACTGCTACGCCTTCACGGAGAAATTCTGGGTTCGATGCGATTAAAACGTCGTTTCGTTGGATTGTTGCTTGTATTGATGCGTTTGTTCCGATGGGGACCGTCGATTTGTTGATGATGATTGTTTGGGGTGGGATTATCTCGCTGATTTCTTCGACTACTTCTAGAACGGCTCCAATGTCGGCTCGTCCCTCTTCTCCTTGTGGGGTGGGTAGACATAGGAAAACGAAGTCGCTTGTTGTTACTGCCTGTTGGGCGCCGACTACGAACTTGAGAAGTTGTTTTGATATGCCTTCTTGGACTAATTCGGGCAGACGTGCTTCGTGAATCGGGATTTCACCGTTGTTGAGTTGAGCAATTTTTGTTTCATCGATGTCTGCACAGGTGACGTTATGGCCGATATGTGCAAGGCAGGCCGCTGTGGTGAGTCCGACATAACCCGCTCCGATTACCGCTACGGTGCTCATTTGTTCGCCTTCCGAGAGCGATGTGAGAGACGTTCGAATCTAGTCACATACGCGATGCTAACGACATCACGCCGTTTCGCCTTCGCGGGCTTTGTTTCACCGGTTTCTTTTGGTTTCGTTAACCGCTGTTTCTGATCATTAACCGCATACACCTAGGGTTTTGGGAGGTGGCGGAGTTTTCTGGGTGATGCTGGTGGCCAGGGCTGTTGGTGCTTGAACTGCTCTATAGCCAACTATCACTGCAGGTGGTTTAGACGAGAGTTCAAGTCGTATTTTGTTGCCGGAAAGGGACGGGTCGGGGAGCATTTCTACGGTTTGTCCGAGTCGGGCTGCGAGTAGCACGGCGGCTTTGTCTCCTCCTACTCCGTATCTGATGCTGTTTGTGGTGTACGCGTCGCCCGTCAGGTGTGTTGCTTTGAAGCGGGCGCCTCGAAGCCGTGAGGCTAGGGATGAAGCCGATGGGCCTTCTACTAGTACTTGGACTCGCTGTTCGATAACGTCATCCCAGCCGATGCCTCGAAAGATATCGATGACCCGCTGATTGTGGTCGTTATCGATGAGCTCTAATCCGGCTTGATTATTAACCGTTATGTCAACAAGTTGAAGTGCGTAGCGTTCAAGATCACTGTCGACATTGAGGCCGTTGAACCGTCGGGCTAGTTCCAACCCGTCGTCGAAAACGCTCAGGGTGTTGGATGTGCGAAGGTCGGTCGCGACGATATCGAGAAGTCGTTGGAGGGTCCGCGGGTTACCTGTTGCTCGCCCTAATGCCTGATCTAGGGCTTCGAAGATGAATCTTTGTTGTCGACTGTTTCGTTCGAGGTCATTCCAGACTCCGAGCCTTACCCATTCTCCGTCTTGCTGTTGCACTAGGAGTCGCCGACTTCGCACAAAGGCGAGCGCCGTGTCTCCGTTGAGATGGGTCCAACCTTTCCCCACCGTGAAGCCGGTGCCTCCTTCGGTGAGGTCACCACTGTCTTGGATTGTCCTATCTCGTGTAGGTCGGTTGAAACAGATTGAGACGCCGCCAATGGCATCAACCAAACGTCGGAAACCGTCAAGGTCAACTTCTACAAAGTGCTGGAGTCCAATATCAAAATGGCCTTCAACGGTTTCTATGAGCCGGGCTGCCCTCGTCTGTGGAGACGAATCGAGGTTGTATGCGCTATTAATTTTGGCGATTGAGTCAGTGCTGGCTATAGGCACGAGTAGGTCGCGTGGAATCGACACGACTGCTGCTGTGCCGTCTTTTCGCAGGCGTAGAATCATGATTGTGTCGGCGAGGTGATTACCTGCAGCGGCGCCTCGGCCGGTCATGATTGCATCGTCGGCTGAGATGCCTCCTGCGTTGTCTGAGCCAACGAGTAGGTAGTTTTCGGCGTCAGGTTCACTTCTTACTGGCTGCTCTCCGATCGTTGGGGCAAGGATAATTTCGACTGCTTTGTCTTCAGAGTTTTGATCTGCATCTTTACTGCTGGTGGTGCTCAGATTGAGTAGATCTGAAGCGGTTATTGGTTTTTGTGCCGGTGCGGTGAGGACGTCGTGTACTTCGAATCGTTGGACTTGGTCTAGGCGCCATACTGCATATCCCAGGACGAAACTAGCGACGAATCCTATTCCGGTAGCTATTCCAATAGCCGTGAGTAACAGCTTTTCGCTTAACCGACGATTGCGACGTGGGCGGTCTCGGGACATGATCAGCGAACGTACCCTAGGAATCGTTAGTGCATGGGTCGCGTCGGCGTATCGCCAACGCAATACTCATTTTTCGTATTTGACTTAGGTTTCTTACGTCTACGGTCTCGCCGTCAAACTCTATGTATCCGTCGTCGAGGTATTGGCCTGAGTGCCATTTGTGTGCATGCCCCAGTCGGTGTTTCCATCGTTGACGCGCTGGGAGAAAACTGAACTGTTCAAGGTCGGGCATCCCGTTTCGATTGTTGAGTAGTAGCGCCCTCGTCACCCTTGCCCAGTTGGTTGCGGCGATGGTTCTGCGGGCCTCGAAGCCAACACGTTTTCTTTCAAAGTTGTTGGTAGTGAGCTCTTGAACTGTGGCTAATAGCTCGTCATATTCAGATACGAGGTAGCCGTCGCTCTGGTGGCGAATTGTGTCAGTTGCTGCCGGGTTGCACCGCATGGCTACAACTACTTTTTCTTCGCTCATTGCCTTACGTAATGGTTCGATTTCGCTTGTTGATTGTGCGGAATCAATGACTATCCCGACCTGTGGGTCATTGATGTTGAGCACTTGATGACCCGCTGCGTCGAGTGCTGCTCTTAAGTCTTCTCTCGGTTCGTCTTGTAGGAGCGCAACTCCTTCTTGGGGTGGTTTGACCGAAGCAGGGGTTGTGAACGGGAGTGGAACCGCTATGGGATTTGTGATTCCTTTATCCATAGCTGCTATCAGTAGGTGCCGTCCTGCAACCACGTTCCATTCGGGGGCTTGTGTTTTGTGGTGGGTGATGTATCGGCGGGTTTCTGTTCCTGCGGGGACGATCTCGTCATCGACTGCGAGAATTAGGTCGTATTTCTTGGCGTCGGCGTCGGGTGGAACGATGTCAGCTTCTATTCCGATTCGCTGTGTCAGCGCTTCGTGAATCTGTGTCGCGTACCTACCGGAAGCTACTCCTACTCGCATTGTTCGTTGGTCGATTCAATCCGTGAACGGAGTAGGTCGTGTTGGCGTTCTAATCGAACCAGCTCTATTTGGGCGGTTTCGATAGCTGCAGCTAGGTCATCGATGAGTTGTTCGTCTCCTGCAGTTACGAGTTCTAGTCGGGTGACTGCTTGGTCGAGTCGGTTTGTTCGATCTGTCTCATTTGTAACTGCGGTGGCTATTAAGTCAATGGCGGCAGCTAGTTCGTCGGCTACGCGGTCGATTGTTGCGCCCACTTTTCGTGATCCGATGCCCAATGGGTATCTCGTGGAGCTGACTTCGGTTCCAAGCTGTCGTGCTGTCTGTAGGTGGGCGGATGCTTTATGGATCAAGTTGTCGTCTGTCATAGGTTCACCATCTTCGTGATCGAGCGGCTGTTATTGAGTGAAAGCGTGACTTCGGAGGGGTCGCACTAGGCGTGATTCCAGCACGTGTTAGAGCCTCCAGAAGGTCCTCTGGTTTGGCGATTTGAGCTCTGGGCGCTAGTTGTTTGGCCTCTGTGTGTTTGTCTTGTGTCACCACGACGTCATCGCGGTGCGCTCGTTGGCGGAGCGTTTCGACGTCATTAAGGGTGACTACTGAAATATTTTGTTCCCGTAGTTCGCGCACGATATTTGGGTAGTGGCCTATGAGAGCGACACGGCCGTGAGTGACCGCTGTTTCACCTTCCCATGGTGTTTTCGCGGTTCCTCTGTACATCCAATGCCAGCGTCTTTCGCTTCGCGCGTGGTTACGGTGGGATAGCTGTTGGGACGCTCCTGAGTCAAAGCTGCCGCCTGTGTGGTGGATGATTTGTGAGTCGTTGACTACGACAACGCTGTTGTTGTGTGACCGTGCAACATTGGCGAGATCGACGTCCTCGTAATAGCCGAGGCCATATGTTGGGTCGAAACCTCCTACCGATTCGAACCATTGCTTGTCGAACGCCCAGCATGCTGCGGATACGTGGTCTACGGGTTTGATTCCGCTATCAGGTATTTGTGAGGTGTGGACATGGCCGTCAGCGGTTATGGAAGCACCACTTTCTGTCACGTTGCCGTTTGTGTCGACGTAGAGGGGGGCAGCAATCGTTGCCGCCCTCGATTCAATTGCCGTCAACAGCGGTGGCAGCCAGTTGGGCGTGACTTGTAAGTCCGAGTTCATAATGACGGTCGTCTTGGCTGCTGCCTCTCGGACGCCGAGATTGACTCCTCCGCCGTATCCGAGGTTTCGGGGCGCTTGGATAACGCGTGGTTGTGATGGGTGTTTGTTGAGAACAGCGGTCGTTGAATCCGGTGAGGCGTTATCTACCACCACTATTTCGTGTCGTTGTGGCGTGTGTTCTGCGATGGAGTCGAGGAGAGTTGTTACTAGGTCGTGACGCCGGTAAGCGACAATGATCAGCGTTGCCCGGGGTGGTTGTGTCATAGGTGTTCGCCGATGATTTCGATGTCAGCTTGGTATCTGGCTCTCAGTAGAGCGTGTGTGTCGGTGAGTGTTTCCACTTTGGCGCTGAGTGACAACAGTAGGTTTGCTAAGAGTCGGGGGTTGCGGTCAGCGGTGACGCGCAGTAGTTCGTCGACTTGTTGTAATGCCCAGGTTTGAGAGTGTTCGAGCAGTTCAATAGCTCGCTGTTCGCTTCGGTTTGAGATGGCGAGTGTTTCGGCTATTGCCATACCTGTTGGTGTGGTCGCTGTGAACGACGTCGCAGCGATCGCTACTCCTGTGGCCCACCAGCTGTCGATGTGGGCTGGGACGTTCCAGCTACCTTTGTGATCTTCGATTAGATGTATTTCCGATTCGCCGTCGTGTGCGACTTCGCGCCCTGAAGCTCGTAACCGTTCAGTTCTTTCTGAATCAAGCCGAAGCAAGCCTCCGACTGCGTCGATTTCGGGCTCGGTAACAAATTGACCGTCGCTCCCGATTGTCGTTCGGGCATAGGGTGCCGCCCATTGCAGTGCTAGAAGTGCGCCGACTGCGAGAACTTGGTTGGTTGGTTGGTCGTCGTGTGGTCTGATGACGATTTGTAGTCGATCATTCACAGAGGACCTCCAGGAGTGTTGGGAGGGTGTCGCGAAAGTCTGGCGGTGGTTGTAGCCCCGCCTTTGTCAAAGCTTCGTTATTAAGAACTGAGTTTGCTGGTCGGGGAGCTGAGCGCGGTGGGTCCAGCTGTTCTGTGGTTATTGCACTTAGTTGGCTCGGTGGACGTCCCATGGAGTTGAGAATGGTCCGAGCGAACTCATGCCAGCTCACGGGTCCCTGGTTGGTGACGTGGAAGATGCCGTGGGCTTGGAGGTCGACTAGCTGTTGGATGGTGTTGGCAACGTCGTTGGTGAATGATGGGTGCCCGATCTGATCGTTGACGAAGGTCATGGGTGTGTCTGTTTGCGCTAGATGAATAATTGTTTTGAGGATGTTTGATCCGTGTATGCCGCAAAGCCATGACGTGCGCACTATGAGGTCTTCGTCTCGCATCGCTCGTTCACCTTCGAGTTTTGTTTGACCATAGATTGACTGCGGGTTGGTTTGATCAGATTCGATGTAGGGACGATCGAGGGTGCCGTCAAACACATAGTCGGTAGATATTTGGACAACGCGGCTTCCTACCAATTCTGCTGCTTCCACCAGATTTTGTGGTCCGTGAGAGTTGACCGACCTTGCTTCTTCGGCATTGTGTTGGCATCCGTCTACATCTGTGAGGGCTGCTGTGTTGATTACGACGTCGGGTTTGTAGTGAAGGAGGGCTGTTTGAACTTCTTGGGGCTGGGATATGTCTAGGGCTTCACGGTTGAGAACAACGGTGTCGGACTTGTTAAATACTTGAGCTAGGTCCGCGGATAGCTGGCCGTCTCCCCCGGTGATGAGCACCTTGTATCCGGTAGTCACTCCGCTGCCTCTGAAAGGGCTTCGCTGAGGGTGGGGTAGACAAAAAGGCTTTCGTGAATGTCTTGCACCTTGAGGTTTGCGCTAACTGCTAGGGCTACGACTGAGATGAGTTCAGCTGCGTGTTGCCCGACGATCGATCCTCCGAGTACATGTCCGGTATTGGGATCGGAAACTATCTTCACGAAACCCAGGGGGTCATTGTTTATGAGGGCTTTGGCGTTGGAGGAGAATGGAACTTTCGTTACTCGAATCTTTCGTCCTGTGGCGAACGCTTCTGCTTCGGCAAGTCCTACGTCGGCGATTTCGGGTTCAGTAAAGATGGCTGATGCTGCTTTGTCGTAGTCAAGGTGTCTGTGTTCGCGGCCTTCGTGTAAACCCATGATGTGTTCCGCTATTTTTCGACCCTGCATCGCGGCGACTGAAGAAAGTGGGAGTTTCCCTGATAGGTCACCGGCGGCGTAGATGGATGGGACTGAAGATCTGAGGTTGTGGTCGACCTCGATGTAACCAGATTCGTCTACGACTACTTCGGTGTTTTCTAGACCTAGTTCTTGGCTGTTCGGGTCGGATCCGATTGCTAGAACAGCATGTGTTCCTTCTGCTGTTCTTCCATCGGAGCAATGGACTGTGACTGTTGCTCCATTTCGTAAAACTTCGGTTGCTCGTGCTCCCTTGAGCAGTTGAACTCCTCGGTCAATAAAGTTTTGTTCGAGTAAGGCTGCTGCTTCCGGGTCTTTTTGGGGAAGTACTTGCTGACGACTGACAATTAGTGTGACGTCTGAACCAAGTGATGCGAACATGTGGACAAATTCGACGCCAGTGACGCCTGATCCAATGACTATGAGATGTTTGGGTAGTTCGGCCGGTGGATAGGCGTCGCGGGTGGTTAAGACTCTCTCGTGGTCTATTGGCGCCCATTCGGGGATGCGGGGTCTGCTGCCGGTTGCGAGCACTATTGCGTCTGCTGTGAGTTCGATAGAGCCGTCGGCTGTATCTGCGCATACTTCGTTGGGTCCGAGAACTCGGCCGGTGCCCCTGTAAATCTTGACACCTTGGCTCGTCAAGAGTTGGGTCACGGATTGTTCGAGGCGTTGTTCTATTCCTTGAATACGAGCGCGTAGATGTTCGGCGTCGACACCGGTTTCGACGTTGGCCAGGCCCATGCCGTCTATGCGGCGAGCGAAGGAGAGTGCTGCGCCGGTTGCAATCATGGATTTCGATGGCACACAATCGCGAAGGTGGGCTGCTCCACCGACAATGTCACGTTCGATGAGCGTGACATCGGCGCCGAATCTTGCTGCAGAGGTTGCAGCGTCGTGTCCTGCGGGGCCACCGCCTATAACTACGACCCGCTTGTTTGCCATGTCAGAAGTTTAGGGTGCGAGTTCGGAGTCGCCGTTTCAGGTCCCTAGGTTGAAAGGTCCGGTTCAAGCAAGTGTGGGCGAACAGTGTTGGTCGTATTCGACGATTTTGATGCGGTCACGGTTGTTGTATGTGATCTGATTTTCTGTGTCGGGATTGAGTTTGTATTCGCGGAAAGTCATTTCTAAGGCGTCGAAGGCTAAGAGTCTTCCTATAAGAGGGTCTCCGAGGTTGAGAAGAACTTTTATTGTTTCCAGCGCTTGGAGACTTCCTATGATCCCGGGGAGTACGCCGAGCACTCCAGCTTCGGCGCAGGATGGCGCCAGTTCAGGTGGAGGTGGTACCGGTACGTAGTCACGGTAGGTGGGGCCTTTGGTGGGATCGAACACTGTTACTTGGCCTTCGAATCTGAAGATTGATCCGTGGATAACCGGTATGCCGAGTTTGACGGAGGCGTCGTTTAGTAGATACCTGCTTGGGAAATTATCGGCTCCATCCACGACCACGTCCCAGTCGGATAGGAGGTCAAGCACGTTGTCGGCGTCGAGGCGTGTGTCATAGGTTTTGACGTTGACGTCGGGGTTGAGAGCTCCAATCGTCTGTCTTGCTGACTCTACTTTTGACTGGCCCACACGCCCTGTGTCATGGATGACTTGGCGTTGAAGGTTGGATTCATCAACGATGTCCATGTCGATTATGCCAAGGGTTCCAACTCCTGCTGCGGCTAGGTACATGGCAGCTGGGGACCCGAGGCCTCCCGCTCCGAGGAGAAGTACCTTCGCTTCGAATAGTTCCTGTTGACCTCGTTCTCCTATTTCTGGGAGAAGGAGGTGTCGTTGGTAGCGGTTTCGTTGATGGGCTGTGAGGGTTTCGGGCATTTCCCATGCTCGGCCTTCGGACTTCCATTTTGTGAACCCTCCATCCATCGAAACGACTTGGCTGTAGCCGAGTTCGTTGAGGGTTTTAGCTGCGAAAGCGGAACGGGCACCTGCGGCGCAGTAGACAACGATTTTGGTGTCGCGTTCGGGGAGCCGTTGTTCGATTTGGCTTTCAAGGTGACCGCGTGGGATGTGTATTGCTGCTGTGAGGGCGCCTTGATCGAACTCTTCGGGTTCGCGCACATCAAGTGTTACGTGGTTGTCTTTGATGAGTTGCGCGGCTGTGGCGGTGTCAACTTCAACTATTTGTTGTTTCGTTGCCGCTAGTAGATCGCCGTAGCTGGTCATCAATTAATTCCTGTTTGCACACCGGGAGTGAGGCTTCACCTTGCTAATTCTACCGGTTGTGCCTTCAGTGGCTATTTCTGTAGCTACTCGGCTTCTCCGCCGGTGAGGTTCTTGGCTCCTTGGACCACTATCGGAAGTACTTGGCTAATTGACTCGCGAATCAGGAGGTCCGCTAAGTGGTCCATTTCGGTTGGTTCCGCGTTAATGATTGCTATTTTCGCTCCAACTCGTTGCGCAGATGGAACTACCGCAGCTATTGGGTACACGGCCAACGTTGTTCCGATCGCGATCATGAGGTCACAGTTTTGAGCGGCAGCTTCGGCTTTGAGCAGGTCTCTTTGGACTAGCGACTGTCCAAAGGAGATGGTGGCACTTTTTAAGATGCCGCCACATTCTGGGCAGTCAAGGTCCTCTTCGCCTTGTCGAACCCGGTTCAACGCTATTTGCATATCATCGCGATAGTCGCACTCAAGGCACGCAACTTCTCTTATGGTTCCGTGAACTTCTATGACCTTCGCTGACGAGGATCCGGCTGCGTGATGGAGGCCATCAACGTTTTGGGTGAGGAGGGCAACAAGTTTGTTTCTTTTTTCAAGTTGGACCAGGGCTCTGTGTCCGTCGTTTGGGTCCGCTGACCAGGCTCTGTTGTCGAGGCGATCTCGCCATGAGGCCTTTCGGACCTCCGGGTCAGCTATGAAGTTCTGAATATTGGATGCTTTTTCAGCTTTCGGATTCTTGGTCCATATCCCGTTTGGGCCGCGAAAGTCCGGAATTCCGGAGTCGGTAGAAATTCCTGCCCCTGTGAGAACGGTGATTCGTTCACTTTCATCAATCCATTCGGTAAGCGTGCGGATATCGGGGTTTTGTGAAAGGTCGTTGGACATCAGGGGTTTCTAATTTCTGTGTTGGTCAGGGCTTGCAAGTTCTCACCATTTCATTCGGAAGTTTGAAGATTTCGGGAAGGTTTTACCAGTTGTTGACAATTTCGATCAGGGTGCGAACTCCGAACCCTGTAGCTCCCTTGGGGAATTCAGCTTCTGTTTCGTCAGTGGTGACCGGGCCAGCGATGTCAAGGTGTACCCATGGAGTTTCGTCAACGAACTCCTGCAGGAATAATCCCGCCACTAGGGTTCCTCCGAATCTTCCCGACCCGATATTTTGTAAGTCAGCGATTTCGGAGTCCAGTTGTTTTCGATACTCACTGGGTAGCGGAAGATGCCACATTCGTTCGTTTGCTTTGTTGGCTGCGGTTTGAACTTTGGTGATTGCGTCGTCATTGTTTCCCATGAGGCCTGCATATCGTTGGCCTAATGCAACGAGGCACGCTCCTGTCAGGGTCGCTAGGTCTACGATGAGGTCTGGTTGGTCTTCGGCCGCTAGTGACAGTCCGTCCGCCAAGACGAGGCGTCCTTCCGCATCCGTGTTGAGTACTTCCACAGTTTTGCCGTTCCGTATGTTGAGAACATCACCTGGTTTTGTTGCTGTGGGGCTGGGTTGGTTGTCTGTGCAGCAGCAGGTTCCTATGACGGTGAGGTCGGGAGCGTAGGCAGCTATCGCTCCCATTGCTCCAATAACGGCTGCGGCGCCTCCCATATCGATTTTCATTTCTTTCATTCCCTCAAAGGTTTTGAGGTTAAGCCCGCCTGTGTCAAAGGTGATGCCCTTGCCTACGAAGTGGAGTGTTCCGCGGCTCTCACCTTTTGGGCGCCATGTCAGTCTGATGAGTCGCGGTTCTTCTAGTGAGCCGGCGTTGACTCCGAGGATGCCGCCGCATCTTTCGTTGACAAGTCGTTCGCGGTCCCAAACTTCTATTTCTAGGCCTGTTTGGTCTGCGACCGCCATTGCTTCATCAGCTAATTGGGTCGCTGATAGTGATCCTCCGGGCCGGTTCACTAGGTCGCGACTAAGGGCGATGCCATTCGCGACTGATTCTGCCTTCTGTAAGACGGTTGTGCTGTCAACACCGTCTGGTACGACAAGGGTTATCTGTTGGAGGTTTGGCGTGTTTTCTGGGCTTCCCTTTAGTTCGTCATAGCTGTATGAAGCGAGGAGCATTCCTTCTACTACTGCCTGGAGTGCTATTTCTGCTCCGAGTTCAGACGCGATGGCTAGGGGCAGGAGTGATGTCAGCGAGTCGAGGTGTTTGGAGGCGTGCCATAACGCTGCTGCGGATGAGCGGCCGGTGGCTGTTGTTATTTCTTCGTTCCCAAGACCTACCGCAATCACGACTGCGTCTCGTTCGGGAAGTAGAGCTGTTTGGTTGATATTGCCTTCAAATCCGCTCGCGGCGAGGAAATCGTCGGTAACACCGAGGGTTTCAAGTTCGTTAGATGTCACCGGTCGGTCTTTTGCGGCGGTGGTGTTGTCAGCTGCTGAAGCAACGACATTTATCGAAGAGATAGCTAACTGGTTGGGCATGATTCTCCTGTCATGTTGGAGGGGTTGTCATTCGTCACGGCTCAAAAGGGATTCGCCTTCTTGCCATCTCGCTAACGTCCATAGAAGGTCAGAGAGTCGGTTGAGGTAGGGCAGAACTTCTGAGTCTTCTGCACATATGTCGAGGCTTTCCCTTTCGGCTCGTCGAGCCATCACTCTGGCCCAGTCGAGTCTTGCTGAAATCTCGGTTTGGCCTGGGATGGTGAATTCGGTTGGTGCTTCGAAGAGTTCGCTGGTGGCATCTATGGCTTTTTCTATTTCGCTGACCATGTCTTTGGTGACCAGCGTTGTTCCCGGTTCGAGTTTGTGTCTGTTTTCGGGCAGGGTGGCGAGTTCTGCCATTGCGACGTATAAATCTCGGCACAAAAGCGTCAGAAGTTGGTCAAATTCTGGGTCTTCGTTGGCTGCACGCGCCAGTCCTATCGCTGCTTGCGCTTCGTCCACGGCCCCGTATGCCATGGGGAGAACTGAAGCTTTGCTTACTCTTCCGCCGTAGAAGAGGCCTGTGGTTCCGTCATCGCCGGTCTTGGTGTAGATCTTCATGATCTATTCAAACTAGTCGGCCCCTGACCTCGACCAAAGGCTGCTCTGACATAGGCTCGACAAGTGTCATTGAGCGGTTATTGGATTCTCACGTCAAATCACCGTCTCATGCATTTTGAGGAAGAGGTAACGGAGATTGAGCTTGAGCTTCGCTCTGACCCTATTTCGCTTGCAATGACACGCGATGGGCAGGGGTGTTTAGTCCTTGATGCAAGTGGACATATCCAAGCGCATGGAACCGCTAGGTCGCTCGGCGATCTTTCATCTCTCAATCTGGTTGCGCCACCTGTTGATATTGCTGCGTCGCCTATTGGTGTTGGGTATTGGGTGATTGATGCCCAAGGCAGCGTATTTAGTTTCGGTAACGCGCCATTTCTCGACGGAATTCCGCAGGTGGCCAGCAGGGCAGCTACTGCCGTGAAGATTGAGCCGGTCGCCGAAGGTGACGGGTATTGGATTGTTGATAGTCGAGGTGGAGTCCATTCGTTCGGGTCGGCCCCATTTCATGGTGCCTTGGTAGATAACCGCCCAGTCGATGGTCTTCGGGTGGTCGACTTCGCTGCTGATCTGAAGGGTCGCGGCTACTTATTTTTGGATTCAGTTGGTCAGGTGTATCCGGTTGGGGACGTGCCTTATTTCGGCTCGCCTGTTCCTCTTGGACGGGTTGACGCTGTTGGGCTCATAAGTAGACCGGGCGGCTATCTCGTAGTTGATTCGCGGGGAGCTATAACTGCGTTCGGGGATGTCGCTAATTTAGGGTCTCCGGTCGGTTTGGGTCTCGGGGTGTTGGCTGTCGCCTAAGCCATGCGAGGAAATGGCGGCGCGACAGTTAATGGGGGGTAAAGCTCCCTTTTTGTCTTCTGCGACGAGACGCGAAGCACTGTTCGCCAAACCCGGCACCACAAACCCACGACTGTGTCGCAGGTCTGTTTGTTCGGGGTCCCATAGTCTTAAGCTTGTGAATCATTCCTGCCTTACGTGTCAGCCGGGTGCTGATCGCGTAATCGACTACGAGAACAATGCTGTAAATCTTCCCCAACATTTCCGTGGGCCACCCACTTCGGGGAATGGTGGCGTCGCCACCGGCTTGTACGCCTGTCTCGGAGCGCACTTCCTTGAGACCAACGTTGCTCAGTTGCAGGTAAAACTTCATCAACCTGTCCCGCTGTCAACCGATTTGGATTTTGACGAGGAACAGGTAGACAACGAAACCGTCTCGGTCACCGTAGGGATTAATGGCGAGACCGTTCTGTCGGGTTGGGCGTCGTCGAGGATCAAAGAACCGGTGATGAGTGAAGACACTGCGTTGGAGCTCCAACGACACGTTGCTCTTAGTGAGGAGCAAAAGAATAGGTTCGACAGTTACGAGGAGGTGTTCGGCCCGTCTAAAGATCACTTCGCAGAGTGTTTCGTTTGTGGTCCTGAATCGCGATTGGGGTTACGTCTACGTCTCCGACAGATAACTGACCAAATCTTTTGGCAAACATGGAATCCTGGGAGGCGCTGGGAGGACCAGGGGGCTTTGGCCTCACTTCCGGCGATCGCAGCTCTGGATTGCACCTCAGCGCTGGGTTTTTATGTGAACGGTTTCTTGGGAGAGCACGAATCTTGTCTACTCGGCACCTACGACGCTGCTGTAACTTCTCTACCTTTGTTCGATTCTGAGGAAGGCTTCCGTGTTATCAGCAAGACTCGTGAGCGCGTAGGCAGGAAGATTTATACAGACGTCGGCTTGTTTGGAGCCACGGGCGAAGTTCATGTACTCGGTAAAGCGACGTGGATAGTTGTCTCCCCAGAGGTAGCAAAGGGGTAGAGACAAGAGACCACCGGCTAGCGAGTGGCAGACATATGTTCTGTCTCACAATCGTGCAGCTCCCGCACGCCAACCTAAAATGGGTATGTGAGCGAGAACACCCGCAATTACATCCATGCCTTATACGGCTTCGACGCTACGGTCCGTCGAGTCGGGCCCGGAGATTCTCTGGGTTGGAACAACGCGAGCCCCTGCGAGGGCTGGAGTGCTCGAGATGTGCTTTCGCACAACATCGGTATGTGCCAAATGATTACTGGGATCGCTCATGGCATCGGAGCAGAAACCGCTGGTCAGCCCGAGGTAATCAATCCACTTGAAGAGTGGCGTAGCGCCTTCGCCGAAACGAGGGAAGCTCTCGACGATCCTGAGGCTCTTGCCCAGAAGGTCCAGACGCCGTGGGGTCACCTGGTTGTTGACCGGTTCGTTGGCGTGGTGACTGTGGACCCGTTAATTCATACATTTGATTTGGCGGTTGCAACTGGCCAAGAAGTCGTTATAGACGAGGGTCTTGCTGAGGCCGGCTACGTGCAGCTCCAAAAAGCCGGGGACATGATACGCGGAGAACGATTTGGGCCTGAAATTCAGCTAGATGGGAATGAATCGGTTGTCGAGAAGTTGGTCGCGATGGCGGGCCGGGATCCGCTGCTGGGGTCCTATGCCAGCTACGAAGCCGGGTCCTAGTCTTTTTGGGAGATGCCGAAAATCTGTCGGGACGCTTCTGATAGTTGATTCGAGTCGGAGAAATTCGAACCGGAGATGAACGTCACCCCAAAGGTCGGTGGTGACCAAGAGATAGGTGTCTCGTTTCTAATCGTTCTCGCTGAGACCTCTTCGATGTAGCTCCTCTGCCTGAGCGTCATCAATTTCTCGGAACCGTTGGAGGTTGAACTCTTTGGTTTGTTGTATTGCCTCTTTGATTTGTTGTATTTCGTCTTCGGACAGTTCTGCGTCCTCTTCAGACAGTTCGGTTTCCTGCTCGGACATACGGATGCAAGATTACATCGGGTTCGGGTTGTCCTAGTAGGTGTTGACTCGCGGCCCGTCATCTTCGAATGTTTGTGCACTCAACGTTGGGTTCGCAGCTTTAGCTAATTCCCGAAAAGAGGCGTTGCCCTGAGCCTCTTTCAACTCATAATGAAACCCCGATAGCCATCTCTAGCTACGTCATCGCACCGCTCTGTATAACTGGGTAATCCCCCTACGTACAGCATGAAGGTTCGCGTATCGCGACCCTCGATGTTCTTGTTCACACCCATAAACCATGAGTCCACCTTGCTGAAGAGCATTCGTTGTACCGACTCATACACATGTTCGGTCCACTCATCTTCAGCATCGATATCGACCTCAACGCGTCTTACGTCTGAAGCGAAAAGTTGCTGCAGGAACGCCGACACCCATTCCACGTTCTGCTCAATGCAGCGAGGCATATTACAAAACGTGGAAGCGTTGTGAGGTCCCACCAATGTGAACATGTTCGGGAACCCTGCCGTGGCCAACCCCAGATATGTGCTCGGTCCATTTTCCCATTTCTCTGCGAGAATGCGTCCGTCGCTGCCGGTGAATTTTATTGACTTGTAGGGCCCCATAACAGCATCGAAGCCCGTCGCGTAGACGATTAGATCAAAATGGTGTTCTTGGTCTGAACATTGGATCCCGTCGGTAGTGACCTTTTCGATGGGTGTTTCGTTGATATCGACAAGGAGCACGTTGTCTTGGTTGTACACCTCGTAGTAGTTAGTTTCCATCGGTACTCGGCGAGTACCGAAACCGTGGTCGCTGGGAATTAACTTCTCGGCAAGTTCTGCGTCGTCCACTCGTTCTCGAATTTTCCGTGCGATGAACTCGGAAAGCGTGGCGTTAGCTACTTCGTCAACCAACACATCTCGAAAGTTTCCAATCCAGATCCCGAAACCTGGAGAGGCATAAAGTTCCTCGTACAGGGCTTCTCGTTCCTCTTCGCTTACATCAAGGGCTTTTCGCTGATCTGAGTCGTGGATGAATCCTGAAAAGGACTTCCGGCACCGTTCAAAGATTTCGTCATAGCGGGAACGGATGTCAGCCATCTCAGCCGGTTCGATGGGACCATTGTGAAGTGGGGCGCACCAATTTGGGCTTCGCTGAAAAACAGTGAGGTGGTCCGCAGTCTTAGCTACTTCTTGGATCAGCTGTACTGCCGTGGCTCCCGTGCCGATTACGCCGACTCGCTTTCCCGTGAAAACGACTTCTTCGTGAGGCCATTGGGCGGTATGGAAAGACGGTCCTTTGAAGTCTTCCATCCCATCAAAATCTGGAATCAAGGGTTTGGAGAGAATCCCGATAGCTGTAACGAGGAACCGGCAACGAACCCTGAATCCGTCTTCGACTTCAACCTGCCACTCATTAGACGTTTCATCGAAAGTGCACTGGGTTACAACGCTTTGGAATCTGATGTCGCTCCGCAGGTCAAACTCCTCGGTCACATGTTGGAGGTATCTCAGGTTTTCTGGTTGAGCAGAAAATCGTTCTTGCCAATCCCATTGGTCAAGCAAGTCTTGGCTAAACGAATACCCGTAGGAATAACTCTCGGAATCGAACCGGGCTCCCGGGTACCGATTCCAGTACCAGGTGCCACCCACATCGGTTCCTGACTCTAGGACCAACGCGCTTACGCCGATCTCACGTGACTTGTGCAGTTGATACAACCCCGATACGCCTGCTCCGATGATGACCACTCCGTAGGAGGGAATCTCAGCGCTTTCACGTTCGTTCATGATCACAACTTAGCGACACCGTTGCCTTCGGGTGATGTTGAAAACATCTCAGAGCCCTTCTGGTAGTTGAGTTGTGTGGAGCACTAAGCGCGTCGGTGAACATCCCCAGCTTGGGGTCTCTGGTTGGTTTGGGTCTTGAGGTGTCGGCTGTCGCCTGGCTCACGCCAGTGGGTGACCTCGTGGTAGCCGATCGGTCCGAGACGGGGGCTACGGTCGAGGCGCCGGTCGAGGCACGTGTGTCTGGCGATCGCCTGTCGGCCTACACCGAGCTCTATGCGGATTCGCCGACCGTTTGGGATCAGACCCAGGTGCACATCGCCATCGCCGACCACGCCACGGGTCCCGTGCGCGCTGAGACGACGGTCACGTTCCAAGGGGTTACCGAGACCTCTCGCCGTATCTTTCGATATGACGTCGATGTGGGCGATCTCCAGCCGGGTCGCTACGTGGCCCGGGCGCG
>ENA-UPTF01000716-UPTF01000716.1-marine-metagenome-genome-assembly--contig:-NODE-716-length-22436-cov-3.029966_pt1 | contig 22436 bp, 21 predicted proteins | sample MGYA00238166_ERZ767019 | MGnify/ENA primary metagenome ERZ767019 (study PRJEB28930, sample SAMN06266391) | marine metagenome | isolation source: Sea water from 250 m depth | place: Atlantic Ocean | study... | reverse complement strand
CGTGTGCTCTTCCGATCTTTGTCCTTGACCGTTTTGCCGGATAAGTTGACAGGCATCACTGCAGCGCAAGCGGTGACCTCTGCGCTCGTTGCACGCGGACGTAGTGGTCAAGGACAACACGTGCGGCTGTCCATGCTCGATGCGGTGGTCGCGTTCATGTGGTCCTCGGATATGGGCGAGCAAACGTTTGTGGGAAAAGAGGGAAGCGAATCAAGGGCTGCGACTGGAATCGACTTGGTCTATGAAACGAAGTCGGGCTACATCAGCGTTTCGGTAATGAGCGACGAACACTGGCGGGGACTTTGCGACGCAGTTGGGCATCCCGAATGGCTCGAAGATGAGCGGTTTAAGACGGCGGCCGGTCGTAATCGCTATGCCAACGCCCGTTTGGAATTAACTCAATCGGCACTCCTTAACAAAAACGCCTCGGAGTGGCTTGAAATTCTGGATTCCGTGGACGTGCCGTGTGCCCCTGTTTTAAAACGGCATGAAATGATTCGTCATCCGCAGGTCGAGGCGAGCGGAATCGTGGTGGAAACCGATCATCCACACGCGGGTCGTTTGCGCCAAGCGCGTAACGCCGCCCGCTTCGAAGCAACGCCAACGGAGATTCGCTACGGCGCTCCACACCGCGGCGAGCATACACGGACCATTATGAGGGAGCTCGGATTTAGCGTCCCAGACATTGAGGGCTTGATCGCGGAAGGTGTGATCGGCGACCTCGAGTCAATGACCAGACCTTAGTTCTACGAATTAGACTGGCGTTGATCCCGAAGAAACACGTATAGCAGGATGGCCACCGCGATTACCGCTATCGAAGTCCACGCTTCTACGGGGCGAACACTCATGATGTGAGCAAGGGTCCAGCCCATTAGCGCGAGAAATACTAATGGCGGTAATGGGTAAAAGGGAATTCGATAGCTAGGGCCAGGCGCCCGCGTTTGCGACCTTACGACGAAGACGCCGGCGACGGTCAGGAAACTATTAAGACCAAGAGCAAACCCGGCGAATACCAGAATAAAATCAAACGACGCAGTCACAATAAATAAGAGCGCCAGTGCGGATTGGACCAGCACGGCGACGAAAGGAACGCCTGCCCGGTTGGTTTTTGCAAGAGCACTCAGCGCAGTGAAGTCTTGGCCCACGACCAGAAACACTCGAGGCCCAGCAAGTGTCAGGGCACTCAAGGTCGAGATCAGGAGCAAGGCCAACATTACGCTCATGATCATGGCCCCATCGCGTCCAAAGACGTGGTCGGCGGCGACATAGCCGATTTCAACCCGACCAACCATAAGATCGATGGGCGTCGTCACCAGGAACGTGAAATTAAGGAGTAGGTAGAGGCACAGCACAATGAGCGTTCCCGTACCCATGACGCGCGATAACATTTTCTCCGGTTGTTCAAATTCGTCGATCATGTAGGTGACGGCGTTCCACCCGGTGTAGGCGTAGTAAACGTAGATGAGCGCAACGGCGAAACTGCCGCTGGTGATTAGCGACAGCTGATCCAACGAGGGCGAGAAGTCAATCGGTTGGATGTGGGGTGCCCAAAACCACGAGGCAAGGCAAAACAAAACGATTAGGGCGATCTTTAGGAAGGTTGTCGATCGTTGAACCCGAGCGCCTCCGCGACGCGTCGTGGTGTGAACACCGGTTAACACGAGAACCAACCCAACGGCCCATAGGGTTGGAGACTGGCTGGGGAAAGCGTTTGCTAGGTAGGTCCCGAAGGTTATCGCGATGAGGGCAGAAGGCGCGGCAAATCCCATGATGGTTGAAATACAGCCGGACACGAATCCCGCTGCAGGATGATAAATCTCGGTCAAAAAGTTGTATTCGCCTCCCGACCTTGGAAATGCAGCGCCGAGTTCGGCGTAGCTGACGGCGCCCGCGAGAGCAACGACGCCGCCGATGACCCAGAGCAGGAGTAAGGCGAAGCCGGACTGAATTCCCTCGAGTTGAAATCCAAGGCTAGTGAACACGCCAGTACCCACCATACTCGCAACGACGAGAGTCAGTGCCGTGCGTTTACTGTAGTGGGTTTCGGTGTCCAAACTCCAGGAGCCTCAGGTTTAACGCAACGTAAGCCTAATCTGAGCACGACCTAACCACGAACGCTAGGATGGTCGAGTCTTCGTAAGGCGATCGTCGCCGGTCGGATCAAACCGACGTGGTTGCCCTAGCCGAGCTAACTCGTTCCCAAACTGCGAAGGTTTTTTCGCCCGGGGCTTCTCCAACGATGCTCTGTTTCGGATCGTTTTTGGGGGAGCGAGTCGTGATCGCGCGCGGCTTATACTAGGAGCCACTTGCGCTGATGGAGCACATCGATGCATTACAAAAAGCTGGAAGCTCGGTTTGCCAAGATCAACGATTTAAACCACGCGCTGTCGATGTTGTCTTGGGATGATGCGGCGGTCATGCCGACCGGCGGAGGGGTGGCGCGCGCGGAGGCTTTGGCGACACTGAACGGTTTAATACACACTGAACTGTCGGCAGCAGAGATTCCCGATCTCATCGACGCAGCTGCGGACGAACCGCTTGATGCGTGGCAGAGCGCTAACGTGCTCGAGATGAAGCGTTCGTGCGAGGACGCAATGGCGGTGCCAGCGGATCTCGTTATGGCTTATTCAAAAGCCACGTCGCTTTGTGAGCAACGCTGGCGGCAGCTCCGCGCCGCCAATGATTTCAAAGGGATCCTGCCTTTATTGGGCGAAGTCGTGAATCTAACCAAACGTCGGGCGCAGTGTCTTTCTGAGGCGAAAGGCTTGGGACAATACGACGCTCTCTTGGATACGTTTGAACCCGGACTAAGGCAAGTTGACATTGATCCACTGTTCAGTTCGTTGCTGGACTTTCTTCCGGCATGTATCGATTCAATTTTGTCTCAACAAGAGCCCGCCATTCCGATTGAAGGTCCCTTCGCCGAAGACCGCCAAGCGAATCTGGGGCGGTTGATGATGGCGCAGTTAGGGTTCGATTTTGACCACGGTCGATTGGACGTTAGTCATCATCCATTTTGTGGAGGGGTGCCGGACGATACGCGCATCACCACACGCTATAACGAAAACAATTTTCTCGAGTCGCTGTTTGGCGTATTACACGAAACGGGTCATGCCCTCTATGAGCAAGGCCTTCCGGCCTCGTGGCGCACTCAACCGGTGGGTGGGTCGGGGGGCATGGCGTTGCATGAGAGTCAATCACTGTTTATGGAAATGCAGGTGTGCCGAAGCCCCGCCTTTATAGCGTTTGCGGCACCGCATATTCGCAACGCGTTCGGTGGTGGTAACGAATCGGCGGAATGGTCTGCCGACAATCTGCTGCGGCATGTGAGGAAAGTAGGTCGCGGTTTCATTAGGGTCGACGCGGACGAAGCCACCTACCCGATGCACGTGATTTTGCGTTATGACCTCGAAAAAGCGCTCGTGGCAGGCGATCTTGATCCCGCAGAGATTCCGGATGCTTGGGACGAAAAAATGCGGTCCTACCTAGGCCTCGGAACCGTCGGAAACGACGCGGACGGTTGCATGCAAGATGTACATTGGTTTTCGGGGACGATCGGCTATTTCCCAACGTATACGTTAGGCGCACTCGCCGCCGCACAACTGTTCAAGTCGGCAACGCAAGCCATCGATGACTTGCCTGGTTTAATTTCTCATGGAGAATTTGAGGGGTTGGTTGGATGGTTGCGGCAAAACGTCCACTCCCAAGGGCGTATGTTGGCCACCGGACCTCTTATCGAAAAAGTTACTGGGGAACCGCTGAGCGCAGAACCGTTTAAAGCCCATTTGGTCGCTCGCTATCTCGACTAAAACGTTCTACCTAAATTTCCATGGAGCGAGCAGACCGAGAACGTCGAAGATGCTCTTGTCGTCAAGGCCCGAGTTCCGCGAAGGAAGCGTTCTTCGGGTTGGTCCGTAGACTACATCGTCTCCTGATAATGCAAACCGGGGTTAGACGTGGGTCAAACATGGCGTACCATCGAGGGATGATCAGGTATCGCTCGACCTGCTTAAGGGTTGCTGCGCTCGTCAGCGCTTGCGCGGCTCTAGCCGAAGAAACGCTGGAAACGATTCTAGCGGAACCTTTACCGGCTGAAGCGTATGTAGCTCCCGTGCGGTGCGTGAACACGGGAACGTACAGGCGCATCGAAGTGCTGGATGAAAATATGCTGCTCATGCGTGGTCCAGGCAACCGTTCGTGGGTTGCTCAAACCAGACAACGTTGCAGAGGATTGCGTGACGAGCACTTGCTGGACTTTCAACGACGTCGTGGTCGCATTTGCAAAGGGGATTCGTTTCGTGGCGTTGTTCCCGCGACCGAGCGTATTGTTGTTACGCCGGTATGTGGGATCGGCGTGATCTACCAAGTCGATAACGACCAAATAACCACGCTCGTCCATGCGATTCGAGCTAAGCGATACACAGGCAATATCCTGCGTTCAACGGATAATAAGACCGCAACGAAGAAATAGCCGACGAATATGCAACTTACACCGCGGCACTTGTTGAGGGGGAACGAGTTACCGGCTATATTGCCTGGAACCGCAGCGCTATCCATCAAACCACGAGAGTTTGACGGTCGAGATAGGGTGGGCCCTTAGCGGATTGGGACTGCGGGACGGATCTACCGAAGGCTGACCAGACAACGCGACTGTCGGGAGTGCCATGCCGGACTTATTCGTAGCGCCTCAAGCAAGCGAGACCAGTCCCCGCAGATCTGACTACGGTTATTCGACACGACAGGTGGCGGGACTCACCGGACTTCCCTTACGCCAGATTCGGCACTTTGTTGAAAAGGGCTTGATCGAACCCGAACGAGGTGATCGGTTTGAGTATCGCTTCGGTTTTCAAGATTTGGTTCTCCTCCGGACCGCGCGTCGTTTGCTTGATGGCGACGTGAAAGTACGCAGGGCTTTTTCCATATTGAAGAAGTTGCGAAACCAGGTGACGGACGCCCGAACGCTTTCGTCGTTACCAATCTTTGCCGACGGCGACAGACTAGTCCTCCGCGGAGCTCAAGGAACCTGGGATGCACAAACGGGGCAGGGTCTGTTGAATTTTGCTCAGGACGAGCCGCCTGATAACGTTGCTTCTCTGGCCGCTCGAGGTGCGCAGAGTTCGCAGCCTATCGATGAACTCGATAGCGACGATTGGTACAACCTCGGTCTCGAGCTTGAAGAAGTTGATCCCGACAAAGCGCCCGATGCGTATCGACAAGCGATCAACCTGGACCCAGAGAACGCTGACGCGCATGTCAATTTGGGGCGTCTTCGTCAACTACGGGGTGACCTGAAAAGCGCAAAACGACACTACCAACGCGCCCTAGAAACTACACCTTCGCATCAACTCGCTTACTACAACATGGGGACCGTGTTTGATGAACTTGATGAGATTGATCTCGCGGTGAAGTTTTATCGGAAGGCTCTGTCGGTGGCCGATGCACACTACAACCTGGCGCGCATCTATGAAATTCGGGGCGACCGCTTGTCTTCACTACGCCACTTGCGTCAGTACCGTAGACTGATGGATTTGGATTAACGGCGGCAAGATTGGATGACGGAAGCGGAGAAAATCCGGTGTAGTAATGACCGTGATCTCTTCGATGCTCTTGGGCGCGATCCGACAATCGTGCGGATCAAGGAACGAATGGCGCGACTTGAGGACGATGTTCCGTTTCGGACTCGACGACGCCTCCTTTCAACCGCAGTTCGACTGAGCCCCGCCATGGCTCCTTCGTTACGTTCGATGGCGGATGCGTGCATAGAAAAATTGGGTGTTGCGTTACCCCTTGAGCTTTTCGTGTTCCCAAGCGCCCAGCACAACGCTATGTGTTTCCGACCCGAGGAGGGTCGGTTGTTGGTTATGTTTTCGTCGGCGTTGTTGGAGGATTTTGAAGGACCTGAACTCGTTTTCGTCATGGGCCATGAGCTTGGACACCATGTCTACGCGCACCACGACATACCGATAGGATTTGTCCTGCGGGGTGACGAGAAGCCCGACCCACGCTTGGCGCTGTCGTTATTTGCTTGGTCACGGTACGCAGAAATTTCCGCGGACCGCGCCGGGGCTTATTGCGCTGACGATCGGCAAGCGGTAGCACGCTCGCTATTCAAATTGGCATCTGGTCTATCCGGTCGAACCATTAGCTTTGAGCTCGCTGACTTTCTTTCTCAGGTCGATCAGATGCAAGAAGAAGACGCTGATCCAAGTATGAAGACGCCTAGCGAGGATTGGTTTTCGACGCATCCGTTTAGCCCGCTTCGAGTCAAAGCTCTAGAGCTCTTCCATGGGTCGGAGTTGGTCAATTCCTCCGGAGACAGCATTGCGCAACTCGAAATGGGTGTGCAGAAGCTTATGAGCCTAATGGAACCAAGCTACCTGGAAGCTAAGACCGTTGCCGCGGAATCCATGCGGCGTCTGCTTTTTGCCGGATCGCTCATCGTGGCAAGCGCGGACGGCGAAATTACCCAAGGTGAAGTCGAGGTTTTCGAAAAGTTTTTTGGGAAAGGGGCGTTCAAAGACACCGTCGACGTTAGCGCACTGGAAAAGGACCTCGATAACCGGATTGAACGGGTAAGTGAAGAAGCGGGTATGACTCAGGCGATGCAGGTCCTCCAGGATCTTTGCATCGTCGCTCGAGCGGAAGGTCATACCATGGAGCCCGAGCGACGTGTGTTGGAAGAGATCGCGACCAAGCTTGGTTTCTCAGCAGGATTCGTAACGCGTACTCTGGAGGTCGATTTAAGCCCCGATTAGGCAGCCCATTGGCCATCAACGGACTTTGTGCGATTCGCGAATCGATCGGGCAGCGGTATTGTCTCCACGCCCCTCCAGTGCCAAGGCTATTGTTCGCCAAGCTAGGACTTGGTCTATTTTTGATAAAAAAAGAATGGCCTTTCGAGCGAATTGTTCAGCTCGAAGAAATCCCATGCGGCTGAGTTCCGCCTCGGCGAGAACGAGCCAGGTGTGTCCGTTTTGAGGATCTAGACGCAATGCCCTCTCAAGCAAAACGATCGCGTCTTCTACATTATTTTCGGCAATCATCTCGCGCGCATTGGAGATCAGATCGGCCCCTGCAGTATTCGAGGGTTCGAACAGTCCGCTGCGTTTTGGCGCGGCTGTTGAAGCGCGTTCGGCGGGGAGTGGCGCTTTGACCGCACAACCAAATGAAAACAGAACAATAAATAAGACCGTCAGTCGCGCCATTTCCGAATTTTACTACGTTGGCGAGAAGATCCCCGATCACAGCCGACGTCGCGGTGTAAGTCGACGCCGCGTGGGAGGGGGATATTGATAGCTTCTGGACACTGCTCGAGAGTCGCGTTTCCAGTGCGGTAGTCGATCCAGCCCCAATTTAATTGATCGCTCAACGGGGGCACGAGCGCCGCGCGAATGGTGAGATCGTGTGCCAATAGATCCCATAAGCGAAGAGCGCCTTTTGACCCGCTGAGACCGTGGGGACTATTGTCGTCCTTGCCGATCCACACGACGGTTAGAAGGTTGGCATCGAATACAGCTACCCAACTATCTCGATAGTTGTCGGACGATCCTGTCTTACCCGCAATTCCGGTGGCACCAAGCGGAGAAGAACGCCCGGTACCCCGCTGCATCGTCACTTGTAATGCTCGCGTCATGGCCGCTGCATGGTCGGGGCTGAACATCTGGTTGACGTCGATCGCGTAGCGAGACAGGGTGGCGTCCCCAGTGTCTAACACCACAACGACGGACTTGCCGGGTGTCCGGAATCCCCCGCTCGCGAAAGCAGCGTAAAGTTCCGACACTTCAAAAGGCGTGAGGTCCAGCGCGCCTAAGAATAAGGAAGGGAATGGTTGCGTGATAGCCTTGCCGGTAAGGCTCGTGATCCGATTCGCAACGTTCGCGACGCCCATGCTCATACCCAAGCGAACGGTCGCCACGTTGAGGGAGTCGCTCAATGCGCGAACGAGCGGAACGGGTCCGCGAAATTGACCGTCGAAGTTGAGTGGCGCCCAGTTGTTGAAATCGGACAGTACGATAGGAGCGTCATCGATGGGTGAGGCGAGATGGTAACGGTCGGTTTCGAGAGCAGTTAACACAACGACGGGTTTCAGTAGTGACCCGACCTGTCGACGAGCATTGAGCGCACGATTGAAGCCCTGGCTTCCTTGAGTACGTCCGCCGACGACGGCGTGGATGTCGCCGGTTTGGCTATCACGGATGATCACAGCCGCTTCTAGTGTTTTGGTTGGCAAGTTACGCTCGCGTTCAAGATTGCCCAGTGTTCGAAGAGCGGCAATTTGAGCTGCGTCCTGAAGATGAGGTTTTAACGTCGTGAATATTCGGTAGCCGTTGGCAGCGAGGTCTCCGGAATCAAAATCTCGAGACAATTCACGGCGGACGAGATCCATAAATGCCGGGTAGTAGCGCCCGCCGCGTCGGGAAGTGGCTAGCTCTATTGGCTTCGTGAGTCCTGCATGGAGCGTGGCTTCGTCGATGAGATTGAAATCACGCATGGTCTTAAGTACTCGATCGCGACGAGCCCTTGCGCGTCCAGGATAGCGGTAAGGGTTGTAATAGGTGGGTCCCCGAACGATGGCGACTAACAGTGCGATTTCTTCGGCGTTGAGTTCCTCCAGCGGTCGACGGAAATAGAACTGGCTTCCAAGGCCAAATCCGTGAATGGCTCTCCGCCCATTTTGTCCTAAGAAAATTTCGTTGATGTACGCGTTGAGTAGTTCGTCTTTTTCAAAGTGGCGTTCGAGGATGATCGCCATGACGAGCTCACGAAATTTGCGGGTAAACGTTCTGCGATTATCGAGAAAATAAGATTTCACCAATTGTTGGGTTAGCGTGCTTCCGCCCTGACGCACCTTTCCTTCAGCGACGTTGATCATCAACGCCCGTAGAATGCCGGCGATGTCGAAGCCCCAGTGGCTTCGAAAGTTTCGGTCTTCGACGGCAATCAATGTTTCGGTCAGGAGATTGGGTGCATCGTCTGGTCCGACGATGAGACGGTCTTCTCCGTGACTGGGGAAAAAGCTTCCGATGACGGCTGGTTCCAGTCGAATCGACGCGTTTTTTGTCTTGGACGATAAACGAGCGAGTTGCCCACCGCGGAACCGGGCCGATACCGTTTGTTTGCCACGATAGCCCTCGGGAAATCGGAAGGGTCGTAGCGTTACGACGATGGAACGTGAGCCGATATAATAGGTCCCTGGAATCTCTCCCGTACTGTGCTGGTTGTACCCGAGGCGGTCCAGTTCGATCAGAAAGGCTTCCTGAGAAAGGTCCATTCCTTGGTAGAGTTCGAGCGGTTGGGCAAAAACCTGCGCGGGGACTGTCCATCGACGTCCCTCGAACGTACGCGTAATGGTGCCGTCCAGGTAAACCGCGTAACTTCCGACGCCAACCAAGCCGATAAATGTTGTAGCAGCAATAAAGCGCATCAAACGCGACCATAGTTGACGGATTGTTGTTTTCGTCACGACATCGGTTGGGCTTCGAAAGGTTGATTCTTACGCCGCGTTGGGGCGTTCAAAGGGTCACCGATTCGGTGATTTAGCAAGGAGCTCTAACACCAGTGAGTCGACGATTTCGAGCGCGCGGACACGCCCGAGATTCATGTTGACCACGTAGTTACCGGCGACAACCAAAGCAGGTACGCCAGTTAGACCGTACTCTCGCCAACGTCGGTCATCCGCGAGAGCAATCTCGCTGATGCGGCGGCCGTTGACCGTATTCAAGAACGCGTCACGCTCAATACCAAAACCGTCGACGTAGTCGGCAACCGATTCGACAGATGGAAAACGCCTCCCGCGATCGTGGATCGCACGGAAGAGGCGCGTATGGTTTCGGTCAAGTGCACCGTGATGCTCAAGGGCATAATAGGCGCGTGCGAGAAGTGCGGTTTCATTCGAGAAACCTACGTGGGCACGTCGAAACTTCACACCTGCTGGGAGCGTTGTCTTCCAGTCTTCGATGACAGGATCAAAATTCTTACAGTGGATGCAAGCGTAGGAAAAATACTCGACTACTTCGATTGGCTGGGTGCCAGGTTTTCGCCCGAGGTTTCGGTATTGGTTTTCTGCATTGGATCCGCCGTTCCCCAACTGACCTGAGCTGTATAAGATCCCGACGACAATCACTGCAACGATGACTGCACCACCGGAGGCGATGATTGTGGTCCGAAGACGGTTGACTCGAGCTTTCTGTGATCGTGCCATACGTGCAGTTTATACTGCCCTGCATGACGGAGCAGTACACACTCTATCAATATGATTCCTGCCCTTATTGTCGCTGGGTCCGCCAGTTCTTGGATGGGGCCGACCTCGAGGTGCCCATGCGCGATATTCTTTTGGATCGCGAGGCATACGACGATTTAATTCGGGGAGGTGGCAGGGGCACTGTGCCGTGCTTGCGTATTGAAAGAGATACCGGGGACGTCGAGTGGTTGTATGAGTCGGTCGATATTGTCGAGTACCTCAACGGACAACGCCGTCAACCTATACTCTAGCGCCAAAGGGCCCTGGAGCGGGACCTTGTAGTTCCAAAAGACTTGCCTCGGCCCGATGTTGCGGTCTAGACGGTTGTTCGTGATATGTTCTTTTCCTTGAACAGCGTTCGCAGGAGTGAACCATGAAACTCGGGCTTATTTCCGGTTATTCAGGCCGACGAATTAATATTCCCATCGACAACGTATTGCATGCCGAGAGTCTCGGGTACGAGTCCATTTGGACGTCGGAGGCTTGGGGGTCCGATGCCGTCACGCCTGCCGCCTGGATCTTGGCGCAAACGCAGACCATCAAGGTAGGTACTGCGATTATGCAAATGCCCGCAAGGACACCGGCGATGGCCGCAATGACGGCGATGACGTTGGCAGAATTATCCGGAGGCCGTTTTATCGTTGGTCTAGGAGCGTCTGGACCGCAAGTCGTCGAAGGTTGGCATGGCGTTCCGTACGGTCGTCCTGTTACCCGCTTGAAGGAATATGTGGAAATCATGAAACAGATTTTCGCTCGAGAGGGGCCAGCTAGTTACGACGGTAGGGAATATCAATTGCCGTATCGCGGTGACGCAGCGACCGGGCTGGCCAAACCGCTGAAGAGCATACTTCACTGTGAAGAGGACATACCGGTGTATGCCGCGAGCATCACCCCACGGGGCGTCGCGGCTGCCGCCGAGGTATGTGACGGCCTTTTCCCCATTTGGATGGACCCGGACAATTTCGGCGTTTTTGATGAACCCATACGCAAAGGGTTTGAAGCCGCCGGGAACAAGACACTGGCCGATTTCGATATGTCACCGTTTGTAACCGTGGTGATCGGCGATAGCGTAGAGGAGTGCATGCTACCGATTCGAGGCAACATGGCGCTGTACATTGGTGGTATGGGCGCGCGTGACAAGAATTTCTACAACGACTACGCCAGGAAACTTGGATTTGAAGAGGATGCTATCCGTATCCAAGATCTCTACCTTTCCGGTCGACGTGAAGAAGCCATGGCGGCAGTTCCGGCGGAACTCATTGACGCTTGTCATCTCATTGGGCCGGCGGATCGAATACGCGACCGTTTGCAGCGGTGGAAGGAAGCAGGCGATCGAGGTGAAGTCGGGACAATGCTGATTGGTGGTGGCCAACCGGAAGCGTTGCAATTGGTCGCAGAGACGATGCTGTAACGAAATACCGCTAGCGCAGTCCGAGCTCGGTAATCAATTCCCAGGCGCGCTCGGAACGCGCGCGCGCCACCCCTTCGTACTCAAGCGCCGTGTCGGAGCTGGCGTTGCCGTCAAGGCCGCGTTTGTAGACCCCCTGGATGATGCCCGCCGACCGAAACATGTTGTAGACAATGTAGAAAATCCAGCTGTCGATTGGCTCGCGTTCGGCCGCAACACGGTAGGTTTGGATTAGTTCTGCTTCGGTCGGAATCCCGAGCTTTTCGAGATCAGCACCCGGCAGCATATCCTCGGTTTCGCTCGTCAAGTAGTGATATTCCTGGCACAGATAGCCGAGATCGGCGAGCGCGTCTCCGACCGACCAAAGTTCCCAATCGAGCACTGCAACGATCTTGGGCTGCGTTTCGTGTAACAACAGATTGCCGAGCCGAAAGTCACCGTGGACGATTCCAGCGCTTGACTCGGACGGTATGTGGTTGGGCAACCAATCGATGAGGTGGTTCATCGCCTCGATATTTTCGGTCTCTGACGCCAGGTACTGTTTAGTCCATCGAGTTACCTGACGAGCGAAGTAGTTTCCTGGGCGGCGGAAATCGCCGAGACCGACGGTCTCTAGATCCACGCAATGCAGCGCCGCCAGCACTCGCGCCATATCGAGATAAATCTCGCGCCGCTCTTCGGGGGTCAATTCGGGCAAGGTTGTTTTGGTGAATAGACGTCCCTCGACCATTTCCATGATGTAGAACTTGGTGCCGATAACGTTTGGATCTTCACAGAGGTTGTACATTTTGGGGACGGGTACGGCAGTGTTCCGCAAAGCGCGCATGACCCGGTATTCCCGATCGACTTGATGAGCGGAGGGGAGCAGTTCTCCGGGCGGCTGTTTTCGTAATACGTAACGTTCCGTCGGCGTCTCGAGCATAAACGTGGGATTGCTCTGCCCTCCCTCGAATTGTTGTACCTTCATGGGTCCTCGATAGCCCGCCACCTCTATACTTAGGTACGTCTCCAAGGCGGCTTCATCAAAAAGGTGTGCCGGCCGCACAGGGGTGAGTTCGACGTCGCTCATCCGAGCATTCCTAAACGGTATGGCAAAAGTGTACAGCTGGGGCGCTAGCCAGGGTATAGGCTTGAAATCAAGTCTAGGTCGTTGTTGGCGAATCAATTTCGCCGTTTCACGGCAACCGAGACGCGGGGTTGATCTTTCGGTCGGGGTAATGCGACTCTGCGCGGTCCGAGTCAGTTCGATGGGGGAAGTTATGCCGTTAGAGAAGCGTGTGGCCGTGACGTTGCCGCTCAACCAGTCGTTACAAGACACAATCGATCTCGTCCGTTGGGCAGAATCGAATGGCTATCGCGATGGCTGGTTTTCGGACCCGGGTGCCCCGGACGGTCTGGCGATGGCGGCCGCGATTGCCGCACATACTCAGACGTTACGGATCGGAATGGCCATTGTTCCGGTCTACACGCGCACGCCTACCGTGCTTGCCGCGATGACCGACGTTATCGGGCAAGCGTTACCAGGCCGTTTTGTGCTCGGGCTTGGCGCTTCAAGCCAGACCATCATGCAGGCATTCAACGGTATTGATCTTGATAAGCCGCTGACGCGAGTTAAGGAAACGGCGATCGTCGTGCGCAGCATTCTTGCGGGTGAAAAAACCGCTTTTACGGAGATGCAGACGGTGTACAGCCGTGGCTACAAACAGGATCCATCAACCCCAGCGATCCCCATATACATCGCGGCGTTAAGGCCCAAAATGATCGAGATGGCAGCGGAATATGGCGACGGCGTTATCTTTAATCTGTGGCCAAGAGACGCTTTACCCAAAATGATGGAACACGTAAAGGTTGGGGCAGAGCGTGCGGGCAAGGACTGGCGAGATATCGAGATCGTTAATCGAGCCATGGTCCATGTGACTGAGGACAAGGAAGAAGGACGAGCTCTCTTCCGTGCTCACTTCGCTCCTTACTTTGCCAACCCGGTGTACAACCGTTTCTTGGAGTGGTGTGGGTACCCCGACGTCGCGGCCGAAATTCAGGAGGGTTGGGCTGCGAGGGATCGAGAACGAACGACCGGCGCATTCTCGGACGAAGTCATAGATGCCATCGGCGTCATTGGCACGACGGAAGAAGTCCGAGCGCGTATCCGCGAAGACGCAGACGCCGGGATCACTACCAGTATTATTTCACCGATAGGTCGAGTGGAACTCGACGTCGCGTATCGAACGTTTGAGCCTTTTCGAGCGGATCAATTCGAGCTTTGACGAAGACGTTTCCCGAGCGTTACTAGCGAATTCTGGATCTTTGTGGTGTCAGACGATCGAAGTGCATTGATGGAGCTGCTTGGGGGCGGGACGTTGCTGGAATACAGCGACCAAGAGCAAAAAGCAGTCATGCAATTTGATGCACGGCCTGAATTTTGTCATAGCGATGGAAAAGTCGTTCAAGGGGGTTTCATTACGGCATGGATGGACGCGGCGATGGCGCATGCGGTGAGACAAGCAAGTCATGGCGAGTCGAGCGCCATGACCCTGGAACTAAAAGTGACGTTCATTGCTGCGGTGGGGCCGGGCCGGGTCGTTGCGGTGGGGCGGGTTGTATCCATGGGGCGTAGCGTAGCGTTCCTCGAAGGACAACTTTTGGATGGTAGAGGAAAGTTGTTAGCGACCAGTTCGAGTACCGCAAAATTGGTTCGTATTAACCGATGACGTCGTTCTTCCTCGTCCGCCATGGTGAAACCGAATGGAACGTAGAGCGGCGTATCCAAGGCTGGGCGGATTCGCCCTTAACTTCAGTGGGTCGCGCGCAAGCCGAAATTCATGGCAAATTGTTAGCTACGCTTGGGATTGACCGAGTGCTAGCTTCGCCTCTAGGTAGGACGAAGCAAACGGTTGCGCCGATCGTTCGAGAGACCAAGGTGGCAGCTGAGTACGACGAGCGACTACGTGAAATATGCATGGGCGAATGGAGTGGCCGAACGTCCCAGGAAATTCAATCCTGTTACGCGGAGCAATGGCAAGCGCGGCTCGACGATCCTGAAGGGTATCGGCCGCCCAACGGTGAAAATCGCTTCGACGTTAGCCGAAGAGTAGCGCCACTACTTGAAGAATTAAACGATTCCCCGTACGACCAGATTGTGTTGGTGAGCCATGGCATCACCATTCGGGTTCTTCTTGAAATGCTGCTTGGTTATTCGGACGAAACGACGCGGACCTTGCGAGTGCCTAACGATCTTATTTATTGCGTTAAGCTGGGATCCGCGGACCCGATCGTGAGGCATTATGTGAGTGGCGAAGGTCCGTTCGAAGGTTTGTTTATTTCGGAACGCGAATAGATAATCGAAGGTTCGCGCAAGGGGAGGAACTGCGATGAAAGTTGATGGTGGCGTTGGTTGGGATTTGGCTACGGTTGCAGCGCAAGCTCAGGAACTGGAAGAAATGGGGTATAGCGGCATCATGTCCGCCGAGACGTCGCATGACCCGTTTTTGCCGCTCGCGTTTGCAGCACAACAAACGTCTCGGGTCGATCTCATGACGGGGATTGCGGTTGCGTTTGCTCGTACACCAATGGTTCTTGCGAACATCGGTCATGATTTGAACGCGGCCTCCAACGGACGCTTCGTGCTTGGCCTAGGCTCCCAAATACGCGCACACATCACCAAACGATTCAGTATGCCCTGGTCGCATCCTGCGGCTCGGATGCGCGAGTTCATTCTTGCGATGCGCGCAATCTGGGCCAACTGGTACCAGGGTGAAGCGCTCGAGTTCACCGGAAAATTTTATAATCACACGTTGATGACGCCCTTCTTTGCGCCGACGAATACCGAACATGGTGCTCCACGCGTGTTTCTTGCAGCGGTAGGCCCGCTCATGACTGAGGTGGCTGGCGAAGTGGCCGACGGCATCATTGCGCACGCTTTTACAACCGAAAAATACTTGAGAGAAGTGACGATGCCCGCGTTAGAACGAGGTTGGGCGAAGGCAGGCAAAAAACGTGAAGATTTTGAGATCAGTTATCCATGTTTTGTGGTGACAGGCCGCGATGACAAGGAGCTCGCGTCCGCGAGCGCGGCAACCAAGCAGCAAATTGCGTTTTATGGCTCGACCCCGGCATACAAGCCCGTGTTGGATAGCATTGGGGTCGGCGAGCTTCAACCTGAGTTGAATGCCATGTCGAAGCAAGGTCGTTGGGTTGAAATGGGCGGCTTGATCACCGACGACATCATGCAATCGTTTGCCGTGTCGGGCGAACCTGAAACGATTGCGGAACAGATACAAGCACGGTACGGGGATATCGTCGACCGAACGTCGGCAGCGTACGCACAGTTACCTAAAGAAGATCGGATTAAGATAGTCACCCAGTTAACGGGCACTTAAACCGGGTCAAAGGTCGAGAATCGGGTGAATTAGTACCCGCCTGTGGGTGCGTCCTTGGTCAATTGAGTGGAGGGTGTTCATGGGGATATCTCGGAAACTGGCGCTGAGCTCGTCGCAGGTGGACGAGATTATGACCACCCAATGGAATATGCGGATCGCTTCGCTTGGTCCTAAGCTGCGGATTAACCTGACGCCGATGTGGTTCGGCTGGGCGGGTGGCCGAGTTTATTTCTTCGGACGCGGTCAAAAAATTGTGAACCTGCGCCGTAACCCTGGCTGTTCCGTAATTGTTGATCGCAATGAAGCGTTCCCGGAGCTCCAGGCGGTCATGATCCAGGGCCAGGCCAACGTCCTTGAAGACGCGACAGAGGAAAACAACGATCTTTTTCTGGCAGAAGCTAGGCAGCAGATGGGTAAAAAGTATAACGGTGGTCACGGGCAACCGGCCGTTGAAGAGCCACCACCCAACCAGGCGTCGGCCGGTGGAAAGGATAGGCGGTGGGTGGTCGTAGTCCCCGAAACGATGGTGACTTGGGACAACTACAAATTGAGCTCTTTAAGATGATGTGCCCTTTGCTGAGTCCCCAAGGATCAGTTATCGCAAAATCGAATAATAAGAAATATTGTTAGATTTTATTTTTGATTTTTTCATTAAAACTGCGTTTTTTCTCCATTTTCGACCGATTTTTTTGACTATTTAGACACCAGATGGGCTAGTCTTCTTGACCCTTTGCTTAATTCAGGGTCATCACCATCGCCAAGAACTCCCACGACGACGCACGGTTAGCGCTGCGAAGACGCTCCTTTTTCGCGTCAAAAGTGTGCGCTTGGGTCGGGTTGATGCTCATGACGTTGCGTTTCTCGGTGGCTTTTGAACCCGTTCCCGAGCGGGTTACTTTGAGGATAGACACTCCCCAAAGTACGGTGAGCTCGACGCCCTGGTACGTCGAACGGGATCAATTTGCGGGCAAGCTTCATCGTGGTTTTGGGATTCGTCACGAGACTGCGATGGAATTCTCAGGCTGGATCCTTGAAGCAGCGAAACGTCAGCGACTCAGTCCAGAATTGGTGGCAAGCCTTGTGTTAACGGAAAGTTCGTTTCGCAAGTACGTTAGGTCGTCGGTCGGAGCGATCGGGCCCGCGCAAATACGCACGGAGTTTTGGCAGCGTTTTTGTGGAATCGTTGACTTGGCAGACCCCGAAGAAAATATCTATTGCGGTGCTCAGATTCTTGCGCATTATCAGGATGTTTGTGGGTCGGAAAGTTGCGCTTTGAAGTCATACAACCTTGGATTCCGAAACCGCAACCGACAGGACTTTGCGCGTGCGGGCGAGCGATATCTCCATAAAATCGATCGCCACCGTGACGCGCTATTGGATAGCGCTATCTAATCGCCATCCGTTCTTCAAACCAGAAGGTTATCCAGAAAATCGATCGTGACACGAGGTTTTGTGACGTGGATTGTTTCTAACCCGGCTTGTTGGGCTCCCAAGACATTAGCCTCGTTATCGTCTAAGAAGGTGACGTCGGTTGGGCGGTACCCCATGTCGTTGGCAACCCAGTCATAGGTCTCAATATTCGGTTTTCGCCGACCAACTGCGTAAGACAAATAGGTTTGCTGAAAATAACTTTCAATCGGAGGGTGGTTAGTTCGGGCGGTTAACGCAGACCAGTGGGTCTGGTTGGTGTTGCTTAAACAATACATTGGAATTCGGTTCTTGAGCTCCGAGAGTCGGGAAAGTAGGCCCGGAAATGGTTGCCCGAGAAGTGCGTTCCACCCCGTTTGCCATTCGTTCTGGGTCATGGAAATTCCAAGCAGGGATTGTAGATGGCCTGTGAATTCAGCGAACTCCATCTCCCCTCTCTCATGAGCTTTGTACGCGGCATCGATTTTCCATCGGGATGCCAAAGTAGAAGCGGGTACCGACGCGGCAATGCCCCAACGCTCGAATACTCTCGATGGCGCGAGATCAATCAGCACACCGCCAACATCGAACAAAATCGCTTTCATGTGCGACCTTGAAATCTGTGCGATGAGCCAACGGAGAATATTTGACAGACCCTTGCGGTGAAAACATCGTGGGGATCATTGTCCAATGTTCCGGCGAAACGGTTCACGCGTTTATGCAGCCGAAGATAAATTCAGTCGTGGCCGCGAAAATTTCGCCGGGTCTCAACGTTGGGTCAGGATAATCTGTTTGATTGGGCGCGTCGGGGAACTGCTGCGTTTCGAGGCATATTCCTTGATGGGATCGGTAGGTGACCCCCTGTTTACCTTCGGCTCGAAGCGTGTTGGTTGTATACAGTTGTACGCTTGGTTGGTCGGTCCTTATGGTCAAAGAGCGGCCTGAATAGGGGTCTATGACCTTGGCCGCCTGCCTCAATCCATGGCCCGTGATGACGAAGGCGTGGTCAAACCCGCCGGCCGCTTGTACTTGCTCATGTTTACTTTCGAGACGATTCCCAAGACGTACGGTATCTCTTAGATCAAAGGGCGTGTTGGTAACCGACTCGACTCTTCCGAGTTGCGTGAGTTCGGTGGAAACCGGAAGAAAGCTGGCCGCGTTGACAGAAATTTGGTGATCGTCGATCGCACTACCTTGGACACCGCTTAAGTTGTAGTAGTGATGAGAAGAAAGGTTAACGGGTGTCGGTCGTGTGGTGGTGGCTGAAAAACGAAGACTCAAGGTTGTGCCATCCAAGATGTACTCGGCGACCACATCTAGTTCGCCTGGGTAGCCACCCTCGCCGTCGGGGCTGAAGAGCGTGAATCGGACGCCTTGATCGATGGGTTCGCTACGCCACGTTCGAAGGCCGAACCCGTGTTGCCCGCCATGAAGATGATGGGGAGGTATATTGGCATCGAGCTTGTACAAAGTATCGTCTAGTCGAAAACAGGCGTTGCTGATGCGATTGGCGTAACGTCCGATCAGGCAATTAAAGTGTGGATGTGGGCCCAAGTAATCTTCGGGTGTAGGACAACCCAGAAGGACGTCTGCTAACGAACCGTGACGATCCGGCGCGAGGATTCGGGTCACGGTAGCGCCATGATCGATGAGATCAACTTCCATCCCGGATTGAGAATCTTTGAGTTTGTAATAGAGCATTTGAATCGAGATCTCTTCGGTACACTTGGCTGGTTTTCAATAGAATAACGCGGTTGTGCGGCTTCCCAATGGTCGAAATCGAGACGTGATCGTGAACCGGATCGTTATGGCGTGGATCCGCGTCCTATCGTGGTTGCCCCTTGGACTCGTCCGGTGGCTCGGTCGTCGTCTCGGTGAATTGATATGGGTTGGACGGACCCGTATGCAGAAAAGTACCTGCCGAAATCTCGAATTTGCGTACCCCGAATTGGATCCGAAGGAGCGCCGCAGGCTTGGCGTCGAAAGTCTTCGGCAGACGGCAACCATCTACGTGGAAAGTGGGTTGGTGTGGCATTGGTCCGCATCGAAAATTGACCATCGTTTATTGTCGATCCATGGCGGCGAGGTTCTTACTGAGGACCGGAACGGGAAGGGAATTGTTGTGTTGGTCCCACATTTCGGCAACTGGGAAGTCCTTTCGTACTACTTTGCGTCGAAAGGTCCACTCACCGCTCTGTATGAGAATCGTCGGATTCAGGGTATTGAAGAGGAGGTGAATAGCGCGCGGGAGCGGCACGGCGGACGGTTAGTTCCGCCGACTCGAGCAGGATTACGAACACTACTGTTAGCGCTAAGGCGCGGTGAGCTCGTTGCCGTATTACCAGACCAAGTGCCCGCCCGCGGGAACGGTGTGATGGCCGATTTTATGAAAAGGAGAGCACTAACGGGGACCCTGTCTCATCGGCTAATACAGCAAACCGGCGCGCGAGCTTGCTTAGCCACCGCCATCCGGGTGCGCGGGGGTTTTGAGGTCTGGTTCGATACGCTGAAAGACGCGGTGTATGACGCTGATCCGGTGGTTTCTGCCAACGCAATCAACGCTGGTATCGAATTGGCAATCGCTCGGGCACCGTCTCAATATCAATGGGAATACAAACGCTTTCGCGTTCCGGGCGAAGACGATGTTTACCGCTAAAACTTGGATGCTTGAGTCGGGTCGAGTGTGGATACTGGGTCAATAACCGGCACGACCGTTGCCAATCACTTCGAGGTATTCGGCGTCGAGCGGTTCGTAATGATTGACGCCGGGCTTTAGAACGTAGACGGGGTCAGTGATTGCCGTGATGTCATAGCTTTCTCGGCGCAGGTCACCTTTAACCATCTTGAACGTGCCGGTTACGTCCATGTCGTTCTGTATACGCACGAAAACCGGGCGAGCATAGGCCGGCAACTCGCTATTGACGTAGGTCGCGAAACGTTCCCAATCGAGATCGTTGACATCGTCGGCGAGGCGCACGGCGACCATGCCGGCGCGCCCGTCTGCTCCGGGCACCTCAACGCCATAGACGTTGCTCAGCTCAATGCCGTCGAAGCCATTGATGATCTCACCAACTTCGTTGGTCGAAACGTTTTCGGATTTCCAACGGAAGGTATCACCGACCCGATCAACAAATTGATAATGCGCGTAACCTAGTGCAAAACCGACCTCTTCTTGCGTGAGCTCCCGGATCAAGTCGCCGGTGTTGAACCACGCGTCGCCTTCCTCGAAAACGTTGCGAAAGATTTTCTTTTCGGTGGCTTCCTGGTCCGTGTAACCCTCAAACGGAGCGTCGGGATTGATGTGCCCCAAACAAAGTCCGGGATCGCCGCGTGTAACAGGAATACAGAGACCAGATTCATTCCGCAAAACTTCGTCAGCATCAACGTCGTACTTGACCAGACTAATTCGGGACGCGGTTGTCCCGATGGTGCAGTCTTTATTGAATAGATTAGCAAAAGCCACGTTGCCCTCGCTCGATCCGTAGAACTCGCTAACGCGGCTGATCCCAAATCGCTGCTTAAATTCCAGCCACACGTCGGGACGAAGTCCGTTTCCCATCATAGCCCGGAGTGGACTGTCGTGGTCATTGGCTCGTCGTTCGGAGTTGATGAGATAACGGCAAAGTTCACCGACGTAAATCAGACAAGTGGCACCATGCTCTCGGACCTCGGGCAGAAAGCGACTCGCTGAGAATCGTCGGCGGATAACCATGGCGGCGCCGGACGAAAAAGAGGCACCGGCACCAATCAAAAGGCCGGTTCCGTGATAAAGCGGAAGGCAGATATATAGGCGGTCCGATCGATCGCATTGCAACCCCGCGGTGTGCGAAAGCTTAGCACTCTGGAGATAACGCCGATTAGACAGTACGGCTGCTTTTGGCAAACCCGTCGTTCCGGACGTGAAGATGTAGAAGGCATTATCACCGAGCGTGATTTCATTGGTGATGGAAAGGTTCTCAGGTGTGGATTCGCTGCTGTCGGTTTCTAGGTTTAGGGCCCAGTTCGGTACGGATTCCAGATCTCCGTCGGGAACAAATAGGTAGTCGGAACCTTCAGCTAAATTCAGATCGCTTTTTACTTCTTGGATTGCCTCCGCAAGTTCGGCACCAAAAATGCACTTCTTCGATTCGGTAACGGAAATACAGTGCGTCAGAGGACGACCTCGCAGATTCGTATTGATTAGACCTCCGGTCGCACCGATCTTGTTGAGCGCAATAACGCTCTCGAGGAATTCGATTCGGTTTTCCATGAAAACGCTAACGACATCTCCGCGCGTCACACCCATGTCGAGTAGCGTTGCTGCGTACCGGTTCGCACCGGCGTTGAGTTCACTCCAAGTGACTGACCTGCCTTCGAAGATGGCGGCAATTCCGTCGGCGTAATTCTGGGCGTGGGTTTCGACCTGGCGAGCGAAGCAATCGCGCTCGAGCAGTGATCGCGGCTTCATACCGCGCTTTAGTTTGAGAAGTGCAGGTACCTGCTTTAAAACCGACAATATTTCACCAATGGCCATCAACGCGTTCTCTTCTGAGTAGGTCTACCTTGAGTAAAGATATCCATCCATAATGGTCCAAGTAAAGCCGGGGGTAGACGATGAATGAGATATGGCAGGTAGGCGATATCAAAATAACGCGCGTCGTCGAAATGGAGGTCGCGGGCGGGTCGCGATTTATTCTTCCGGACGCCACGCGTGAGGCGTGCCTTGCTTATCCCTGGTTGCAACCCCATTTCATGGATTTAGAGGGTAACCTCATCATGAGTGTACACGCGTTGGTGGTTGATACCGGCGAGCACCGGATCGTCGTGGACACCTGTATTGGCAATGACAAGGAGCGATCAATCCCCGCCTGGAGTCATCTACAGACAAAGTTCTTAGAGGACTTAGAGAGCGCTGGCTACGCGGCGGACACGATCGATACGGTTCTTTGTACACACCTGCACGTTGATCATGTCGGTTGGAATACCAAGTTGGTCGATGGAGAGTGGGAGCCTACCTTCGTCAACG
>ENA-UPTF01000715-UPTF01000715.1-marine-metagenome-genome-assembly--contig:-NODE-715-length-22439-cov-10.306055_pt1 | contig 22439 bp, 26 predicted proteins | sample MGYA00238166_ERZ767019 | MGnify/ENA primary metagenome ERZ767019 (study PRJEB28930, sample SAMN06266391) | marine metagenome | isolation source: Sea water from 250 m depth | place: Atlantic Ocean... | reverse complement strand
ATTGCAGCTGTAAATGGTTTTGCACTTGGTGGTGGATGTGAAGTTGCTATGTCATGTGATATAAGAATTGCATCTGACAATGCAAAGTTTGGTCAACCTGAAGTTACTATTGGAATTCCTCCTGGTTGGGGTGGAACACAAAGACTAATGCGAATAGTTGGAATTGCTAAAGCAAAGGAACTTGTATACACTGGTAAGATGATTAAAGCTGCCGAAGCAAAAGAAATTGGTTTAGCAAATCATGTTGTATCACAAGAATCGTTAATGGAAGAAGCAATGACTATGGCAAAAACAATTGCTGCAAATGCAACACTTGCTGTTCATATGTCAAAAACTGCAATTAACACAGGACGAAATGCTGATCTAGATACTGGATTAGGAGTTGAACTTCTAGCATGGAGGAACTGTTTCTCAGATCCTGAGCGTGAAAAACGCATGACTGATTTTGTAAACAAGTCAAAAAAATAGTTTCTTTCTATTTTTCTTTTTATTTTCATGCGTTACTAGTATGTACTGTATGAAAAGGTTCTTATAATTTGAATTAGGATTTTCCTTATGGCAACTGAACAATCACAAAAGTTGATTACAATCACTCCTAAAGCCGCAGAAAAAATTAAAGAATTCATGGCTGAAGAGGCAGAAAAGCCACAGTACTTGAGAGTATATGTTCAAGGTGGTGGATGTTCTGGTCTTTCTTACGGCATGGGTTTTGAAAAAGAGGCAGAAGAGGATGATTTAACCATTGAAGAAAATGGTGTCAAAGTACTTGTTGACAGTATGAGTCAAGATCACCTACAAGGTGCAAATGTAGATTACATTGAAAGCCTTATGGGTTCTGGATTTAAAATAAACAATCCAAATGTAACCAAATCTTGTTCATGTGGTTCTTCATTCAGTACTGAATAATCCATTTTTTCAAATTTTTTATTATTTTATTTTTAGGCGCATATTCCAGCTAAGCGTTTATAAATCTGAAGACAAAAAGCAGATTATTGAATATTAAGGAGATGAAATATAATTGCCATATACAGGCATTGTCAAGTATCACGTTAAACTATCCTATCAAGTTGATGGTCTTGTCGAACGAGCAGATATAATCGGTGCAATCTTCGGACAAACCGAGGGTCTTTTAGGACCTGAGATGAATCTGAATGAATTACAACGAGTATCTAAAGTAGGTCGAATTGAAGTAAACTCTACTTCAAATGAGAACTCGACAAAAGGTGATGCATTACTTCCTATGAGCACTGACATTGATACATGTGCACTAATTGCAGCTGCAATTGAAAGTATTGATAAGGTTGGTCCATTTGATTGTAGTTTCCATTTGGATGCTATAGATGATGTAAGAGCATCAAAAAAAGAAGACATTGTAAAGAGAGCCAAAGAAATCAAGCAAAAGTGGTCTACTAATTCTGTTAGCGAAGGTGATGAAATGTTAAAGACTGTTCATGAAAATAATTCTGATAAAATCACTACATATGGAAAATCTAAACTACATTGTAGCACTGGTGTTTTTGATTCACCTTGGATTATTCTAGTTGAGGGTAGAGCTGATATTATTAATTTACTAAGAGCTGGTTATGATAATGCTATTGGTATTGAAGGTGCAAGAATTGATGAGTCAATAAAAGAATTATGCCAAGAAAAAGAAACGATTGTTGCTTTCTTAGATGGAGATAGGGCAGGTGGATTTATACTCAAAGAATTAAAATCAGTTGTCGACATTGATTATGAATTAAGAGCTGATGAAGGTATTGAAGTAGAGGAGCTTACTCCAAAAAGAGTTGATGAACTTCTAAGTCCTGTTGTGAAGGAAATTAATGAAGGTTCAAAACCTCCAACATTAAAAAATGATTCAGATGGCCCATTAGCTGAAGTATGTAAAAAAATATTTTCCGAACTAAATGAATCACTTGAGGCTATAGCACTAAATTCTAAAGAGGAAGAAGTTTTCCGAGTTGCAATTAGTGAATTAGTTGGTAAAATCTCTGGGCAATCAGAAATTGAATACCTCATACTTGATGGAATTATAACGCAAAGATTACTTGATGCAGCAAAGACAGCCGGAGTCAAATATATTGTTGGACACCGTGCAGCAAAATTATCAAATAGCGATGGTGTTTTGTTAAAAACATTTACAGAGCTTGGTATTGCATAATTTTAATGGCAGATTTAAAAACCCAACATCTACTAACTTTAGCACATATTTTATCAAAAGGCGGTAAGCATAATTTTGTTAATATCACTACTACCAGTCTTGGAAAAGAAATAGGCAAATCTCAACAATCTGCATCGCTACATTTGAAAGAATTAGAATTGGGCGGATTTATTGAGCGAATTTTATCTGGACGGAAACAATCAATAAAAATTACAAACAAAGGATTTATTGAATTATCAACACTTCATAGCCTTCTATCAAAGGTAATATCAAAATCGCCTAATTCATTATCAATTACTGGTACAATAACTTCGGGTATGGGTGAAGGCGCATACTATATGTCTATGAAAGGCTACACAAAACAATTCAAATCAAAATTGGGGTACATTCCTTTTCCTGGAACTCTAAATGTTCAACTAAAAGAAAAAAAATTCTCTGAATCTATTTCACATTTATCAAATTATGAAGGCATAAAAATCGATTCATTTTCTGATGGTAAACGAACATTTGGATGGGTCAAGTGCTTCAAATCAAAAATTAATAATAAAATTGATTGTGAATTGATTTTATTAGAACGAACTCATCACGATACAACAATTGTTGAATTTATTGCAAAAAATAGTATTCGAAAATCTTTAAAAATTGGCAACAAGTCAAATGTTAAAATTAAAATTTCAATCCTAGGTAATTTCTCTTAAAGATCGTGGATATCCTTGCCATATTCTTTTTGAATCAATGAACTTGATGTTTCAGGTCTTGGAGATTCTAATCTAGCTACTGTAACATCCAAATTTATTTTTCTACATCCTTCAGTGATGTATTTTTCTTGATGTGTTTGATCATACCCTAACGCAATTATCTGTGGTTTGACTAAATCAACAGTCTTGAAAATGTCCTCTTCATCTCCAATTATGCATAGATCCACCATGGATAATGATGAAACTAATTCTTGCCTTAACTGTGCACTATGTAGTGGTTTACGTTTTTTCATTTTAAGAGCGGTTTTGTCAGTTGCTACCACTACTACCAAGACATTTCCTAGTTTTTTTGCAGCATTTAACGTATTGATATGTCCTGGATGAATTATATCGAAAACTCCTCCTGCTAAAACAATTTTCGATGAGGAATTTTGTAATTCTTCAAGTGTTTTCATACTAGTCCCAGCCATATAATGTCACAATTATTGTCTAATTTCAACTCATCGCTATCACATTTTTGGGTCAAAACCTTTTGCAATACGCAATGCATCTACCAAACCATCAGCATAACCAATACTTAGTACTGCGTATTCTTTTTTCCCCTCTTTTAGGAAATTTTCTGCATCATCAATGTACAATTTTGCATTTATCAAAACATCTTCATATTCTTTGAGGTTTTCATAGTGAGGTTTGATCTCTTCTAATGCCTCACGAACCATCGGAACATATTTTTCAATCATTTGTTCAGAAATACTCTTAATATCTGCAGAGTTATCAAATGGCTCATCTAAACATTCTGTAACTAATTTTATTGAATCTGACTCTGTAAAATGTAGATTTGCAGGAATGATTATACTATGTGGTGGCTCACCAAATTCTTTTTTCATTAATTTTGATATTTTTCCGGATATGATACTTTGATCATCCTTTCCTATTCTTGATGCAATAATTACAAACGTATCTAATGAGATAATTTTTCTATTCTGAGTTTTTTCTACATCTAATAAGAATGACAAGGCATTTTGAGGTTCCAGGAAAAATGATTTGTCTTCGTTATACTCTAGTAGAATTACTGAGTGTGCCTTGTTTAACAAATTATCAAATATTGTATTATATGGAGTAATCATTGATTTTGCATCATTCATGATTGTCAGTATTTTTCCAACTTTGTAATAGTGCAATCCTGCTTCTCCTATTACTGATGAAACAATTGATGATGAATGAACAGTTTTGGTTTCTATATTGTCTTTGATTGCTCTTGTTTTTAATTCAAGATGTGTGGTTGCAATGTATGGATCACCATATGAGATTAAAACAATCTCTTTGTTTTTTGCATTATCTAGAATTTCATTACCATCTTCTACCAACCAGCGTTTTGCAGTTTTGAATTCTCCATTTGAGATTTTCTTCAATTGCTCTTTTTCCGCTTCAGAGATAGGACTGGTAAATGATTCCAAATAAACAATATCTGCATTTTTTATTAAAGATAAAGTGTTAGATGATAATTCTGAAATTCCTGAAATACCTAGACCAATAAACCACAGCATTATTTCGTTCTGTCATGCAGTCTTTTTAAATGATATAGTGATTTTTTCAGAATATCTATCCCTTTAACAAATTCATCAATTGAAACTTTCTCATCAATTGTATGTGCTTCATGAGGATCACCTGGACCATATGTAACTACAGGAATATTCAATTGATTTCCTATAACGTTCATGTCACCAGTGCCAGTTTTTCTTATTAGAGTTGGTCTTTTCTTTTCTACATCTAAGACTGATAGTGTTATGGCTCTTACTAATGGAGAATTATGTGCTGCCTCAAAAGGTTCTGTTTCATCAATTACGGAATACAAAACTTCGATTCCTCTCTCTTTTGATATACCATTGATTATTTTAGTAACCTTCTCTTCAACATTATTACAATTCATGTCAACTGGGATTCTAATATCAACAGTGGCAACACATTCTATTGGTGTTACATTGTGACTAGTACCACCACGAATTTCTGTTAGTGTTGCAGTAAGCATCATTCCTTTAGTCTTATTTTCTTGTCCACTCTCTAAGTGATTTTTTAATTCTGTAACTACTGATGATGTTTCTTCAATTGCATTTTTTGCCAACCATGGAGCACTGGCATGTGTACTATCCTTCACATTAACCTTAAGGTTAATTGCCAAACGACCTTTGTAGGCAATTGTGACTTTCTGAATACTGCTTGGTTCCCCAAATATTGCATAATCTATATCTGGTTTATTTTTTACCAGATTTTTTATTCCTGTAGCATTACCTTCTTCATCAACTGCACCAACAAATATCACAGTACCCTGATTATCTTTGATACTAGCAGCTGCAAACATCATTGCAATTAGTGGTGCTTTAGCATCTGAAGCTCCTCTACCGTGTAACATGTTTCCTTCTTTTCTAACTTTTATCTTTCCTGGAACGACATCCATATGACCACACATCATAATTTTTGGTTCTCCTGAACCTTTAGTAGCTATCAAATTTCCAACTTCATCTTGGTGAATATCTCTGAATCCTAAATCATCACATCTATCTGCAAGGAAATCTGCTAATGCTTTTTCGCTTAATGATGGAGTATAGATTCGTAATGCTTTTTCCAAAGTCTTAATTGCATATCGAGATGTCTCTAAATGTTCATCCATCTTATGCTAACTCCTTTACGTATTCAAGCATTAATTTTGGAATATCCACTCCTGTAACTCTTACAACATTTCGAAATTCTGTAGTGTTATTTATCTCATGGACAACCATTCCTTTATCATTACTTTCCATTAGATCAATTCCTACAATGTCTCCATATACTGTATCTTTTGCTTTAATGCAAATGTCCTCAAGTTCATTAGTAATTTCACATGTCTCTGCAGAACCTCCTAGATGTGTATTTGTCTTCCAATTCCCATCTCCTGAATTTCTGTATATTGCAGCTGCAACGTTATCTCCTATTACAATTACACGAATATCTCGTGGAGGGCGTTCGACAAACTCCTCTAGAAAGTGAACTTGATGAATTGGATACATTACCTCTCTTCCATCAATTATGCCTTCGGCAGAATCCATATCATTAATTTTGGAAACCATTCTACCCCAACTACCTACAGTTGGTTTTATTATTTTTGGAAATCCATTTTTATTTAACGCTTCAAGTGCAGAATCCTTTGAAAATGCAACTGTTGCATCTGGTGTTGGAACTCCTGCTTTTTGTAACAACATATGTGTGAAAAGTTTGTTTCCAGCAAAGATTCCTGTATTAAGACAGTTAACAACTTTAGTCCCTTGACCCTCAATGGCTGCAGTAGAATGAAGATTTCTGTAATAGCTTACACAACGTTGCAATACTGGACCATCAAAATTTTTCTTATCATTAAGATCAACAAACAGCTTCTTACAATCTACCATCTCTAAATTAATGTCATTTTTTTTGGCTGATTCAATGAGTAATTTTTCTTCGAGACGGATTGTATCATAAAGAGCTGTTATAGTGTTAGTCACTGTCCCCAGTCCTCACCGACGGTTTGGGCAGGTCTTAACTCAAATCCTTCGGAGGCCTTTACTAACTCAAAACTTGCTCCACAGTCAGGGCATGTCACGATTTCGCCTTCAACTGCATCCTCTGGTATAGTAATATTTGCATCACATTCTGGGCAATTTGTCATTTTAATTCTCTATTTACTCCGTTTTTCGTCATTAATTATCTTTCTTTCAAGCCTATCTTCTAGTGGAATGTCCAAAACATCTCCCATTCTTAGATTCTTTAGCCCTGCAGCAACTTTTTTAGCAGTTTCACTATCTTGTTTAATTCCTAATAATGACATTAGATAGCCTGCACCAGTCTTACCTGCAAGTTCACCAAATACAATAGTACGATGGTTGCCTACAACCCTAGGTGGAATTGGTTCATATGCAGCGGGATTTTTTAGAATCGCAGCTAAATGTGTACCTGCTTTGTGTTTATAGGCTGAAGTACCAACAATTGGTTTTGAATCATAAGGCCTAATTGTTGTATATTGTTCTATGAGTCTTGATAAATCTGCTAGCATGTCCAACCTAAAATCATTTGGTGATTTGTATAGATAGGTTAGTGCAACTGCAACTTCAGCTAATGATGGAATTCCAGTTCTTTCTCCAATACCATCGATTGTAGTATGAATTTGGTCAACGCCAGCTTCACAAGCTGAAAATGCATTTGCTAATGCAAATCCTATATCATTATGGACATGCACATCTAATGGTGTATCGATGATTGAACGCACACTTTTTACAAAATTATACATGCCTAATGGTCTCATTATACCAACCGTATCTGGTAAACTAATTCTATCCACTCCAGCTTCTTGAATTGCCTTACACACAGTTATTAGGAATTCTGGGTTGGCTCTACTTCCATCTTCTACAGTGAATCTAATTTTTAATCCATGTTCTTTTGCATAACTGACAGTTTTTACTGCTCTTTCCAGGGCTTGTTCCTTTGTTATGCGTAACTTATCTTTTAGATGAACATCGGATATTCCCAAATATGCTGCAACCCATTTTGCATCACATGCTAATGAAACATCGATATCTTCTGTTAGTGCCCTACCATGTGAAACAATATCTGCACGTAGTCCTTGCTTGATAATTGTTTTTGTAGCCTCTTTATGATCAGGTGAAACTACAGGTGAGATTTCAATCTGATCTACTCCAAAGTAATCTAACATCCATGCAATCTGTATTCTTTGTTTGTTAGTAAATGAGACACCAGGGTGTTGCTCACCTTCTCTTAACGTAGAGTCAAGGACACTAATTTTTTTTGGTGTTTCATCATACGCATTATACAAATCTGCATAGTGATTCGGATCTTTCATTGCTATTATCGTTGCTAAAATACATTAATATAAACATAATCGTACTAATATCGCGAATTTAAGTAAAAACAAATACTAAATTAGATTATTTTTTTTGATATAGTTTCGAAAATCGATTATCTGATTGTTCGTAGAATAATTACTGTATTGGTGTCAATTACACCCTGGATCTTTCGTAAATCATCAATACATATGTTAATCTCAGCAATATTTCCTGCTCTTATTATCACACTAATGTCATACTGACCGGTAATCTCATAAACAGTTTTCACTGCTTCTAGTTTTGTTAATTTTGCTGATACTTTTGAGGTATCAGTTGCAGAGTCAACTGAAATTAGTACAATTGCACTAGTTGTGTTAGATGCACCCATCTCAACAGTAAATTTTTCAATTACTCCACCATCAACTAAGTTTTTTACTCTACGTCTAACTGCTGATTCTGAGAGTTTAAGTTTTTTTCCTATTTCTACAAATGATTCTCTAGCATCATCTCTAAGAAATCCAATTATCTTGTCATCAGTTTTATCCTTAACCATTTCGACGATTCTCCTCACTTGTTAATAGTTCATCTAGTATTTCTAAGGACCTTGTTACATCTTCTTCTGAGATTACCAGTGGTGGTAATAATCGTAAGATGTTTCGACCAGAATATAATAAGAGAAGATTTTTTTCAATTCCTTCCATTAGAATGTCTTTGACTTCAAATTTAAGTTCTATTCCAATCATCAATCCTTTTCCTCTAATCGCCCTAATTACAGTGTGTTTTTCTTTTAATCTTTCTAATCCATCTCTAAATAATTTTCCCATTTTATCAGCATTGTCAATTAAACCATCTTGTGTTAATGCTTGAAGTGTAGCAGTTCCAGCAGCGCATGATAATGGGTTTCCACCAAATGTTGAAGAATGTTCTCCTTTACTAATGCAATCTAAGATATCAGGTCTTACCATAGTCACTCCCATTGGCACACCACCTGCAATGCCTTTTGCGATACATAAAATATCAGGTGCCGTATCCCAGTGTTCTGATGCCCACATTCTTCCTGTTCTCCCTAATCCTGCTTGAATTTCGTCAAATATAAGAAGAATTCCGTTATCATCGCATAACTTTCTTACATCTTGTAAAAATCCATCTGGGGCAACATTGATGCCACTTTCTCCTTGAATTGGTTCTAATATGACAAAAGCTGTGTCATCGTCAATTTTTTCACGTAATGATTCAATATTACCAAAAGGCGAGAATGTAACTTTGTCTACCAGTGGCTGGAATGCTTTTCTATATTTTGGGTTAAACGTTAATGATAATGCACCCATTGATTTTCCATGATATGATCCATTCATTGCTACCATACCCTTCTTACCAGTGAATTTTCTAGCAAATTTCATTGCAGCCTCTATTGCCTCTGCACCACTGTTATTCAGGTGAGCCTGAGTCAGTCCTTTAGGAGCAACCTTAAACAGCGTCTCTAGGAATTCTTCCCTTGTTTTGCTATAAAGTGAACTATGCACTGTGATAATTTTGTCAATCTGTGATTTTATTGCATTTACAACTCGTTCATTTCTATGACCAACTAGTGCAACACCGTAACCTCCCATACAATCTATGTATTCTTTATTGTTAGTATCCCATACATGTGCACCAAGTCCTTTTTCTATAGTTACTGGAAATCTCTGGTAAAGGTTTCCTAGATATTGATCTTCAGTCATTTTTTATCACCGTACAATTATTATGTGCAATTGCAGAGGATATGGGGTTTTCCTTTTGACCGTTTGCAATTAACGCTTCTGTCACACCCATTTCTAACGCTTCAGTCGCTGCAAGAATTTTCTTTTCCATTCCAAATCCAATCTTTGGTAAGATCTCTTTTGCTTCTGATAGAGTCAAGTTTTCAACTAATTTATCATCCATTAGTAATCCATCAACATTTGTTATGAATAGTACCTTGTCAGTCTTTACATGGCCCGCTACATTTGCAGCAGCTCTATCACCATCAACATTTAGGAAATCAAACTCCTCACTTATTGCAATAGGTGAAATAACAGGAGTGTAACCTTTTTCTAAAATTGTAGAAATTAGATCTGCGTTTACATCAGAAATTTTTCCAGTGTATCCACCATCAATTACCTGTTTTCTGCCTTTTTCATTCGTAATAATGAGTTTTTTCTTCCTATTTGCCTGTATTACTTTTCCATCCATTCCAGAAAGACCAACTGCATTAATTCCATTCTTTTGTAACATTTGGACTATTGTTTTGTTTATTCTTCCAGACATTACCATGGTAAATATTTCAGATGTTTCTTTGTCAGTGTATCGACTTTTAATTCCACTTGGAGAGACTACAAACTTGGGTTCTTTACCAAGCTGCTCTGTAACTTTCGTTACCTCCTTTCCTCCACCATGCACAAGAATTACACCTTCTTGTTCTACTATTTTTTTGATGTCTGATATAGTACTTGGATGAAGATTATCTACTACACTTCCACCAATTTTGATTGTTATCATCTATTATACAGGTGTTAATGGGGAATACATAATTCCTTCGAACTCGTCAAAGCCTGACATAACATTCATGTTTTGGATTGCAGAGCCTGCTGCACCTTTCATGAGATTATCTGAAGCAGATAATGCAATCAATCTATTATTGTCTTTATCTAGATCAAATCCAATATCACAGAAATTTGAGCCAACCAAAAACTTTGGATCTGGGAATTTGTGTAGACCATCTTTATCCCTAATCAATCTGATAAATCGCTCTTCACTATATTCTGACCTGTAAATCTTCCAAAGTTCTTTTTCATCAATGTCTTTTTTAAGGAATGTATGATTTGTACATAAAATTCCTCTTACGACATCTACTGCATGTGGACTCATTGACACTTTGATCTTTTTACCAGCGGTTTCACTTAATTCCTGTTCGATCTCTCCAGTGTGTCTATGTTTTGCTGGTTTGTATGGTCGAATTACTCCTGCACGCATTGCATGTGATGTTCCTGCACCTGCACCTGCACCTGAAGAACCAATCTTTGAATCAACCACAATGTGATCAGTATCAATCAAATCATTTTTGATTAATGGATTTAATGCAAGCATTGAAGTTACTGCCATACAACCTGGGCAAGAAACTAACTGTGATTTTTTAATTTTGTCTCTGTGCAATTCTGGAACACCAAATACTGATTTTGACAAATAGTCTGGATGTGGATGTTCCCATCCATACCATTTTCCATAATCTTCTGGATTATGCAAACGATAATCTGCACTCAAATCAATAATTTTCATACCTCTATCATACAATGATTTGACAATGTCAGTTGCTGTTCCATGTGGAACTGCTGTGAAAACTAAATCACATGAGTCACTCATTTTTTCATAATCTAATTCTGAAAATTTTAAATCAGTAAAACCTCTGAGACTAGGCTGAGCTTTATGCAAAAATTTTCCTACATGTTGCCTTGATGTTACCATTGAGACTTCAACTTTTGGATGGCTAAGAAGTAGTCTAAGAACTTCTCCTCCAACATATCCCGATGCACCTACAATTCCTACTTTCATTTACAATCCTATTCGTAATACAGCATAATTTAACGTTAATTGAGCTATTTCCTAGTATAGTTTACTGCAAAATCAATCATTTCTTTAGCTATATCTTTCTCAGCGACTTTTACCAAGCCTTTGAATTCAACAGTGTTGTTAACTTCATGTACTACTAAGCCCCTGCTTTTGTCTTCCATCAGGTCTATACCTAGTATTCCACCACCCACTGCCTTGGATGCTTTAACACATAGATCTTCAATTTCGTTTGTAATTTCACATATTTCAGGTTCTGCACCAAGTGCAATGTTTGTTTTAAATCCTCCAGATGATTTTCTATACATAGCAGCAATCGTTTGATCACCCACCGTAATTACACGTATATCCCTTGGTGGTCTGTCAATCATTTCTTGCAAATAGTATATCCTGTCTTGTGGACCATCTGTAACTTGCCTGTTTTCTATTATGGCATCAGCTGTGTCCTTATCTTTTATTGGCATTACACTACGTCCCCAGCTACCAATTATTGGTTTTATAACCAATGGGTATCCTATTTTTTCAAAATGTTCCATTGCTGATTCAGCAGAAAATGAAAAGTATGTTTTTGGTGTAGGTATATTATGCTTTTTTAGCAGCATTGAAGTTATCATCTTGTTTCCACATGTATTTGCAACATCAAATGAATTGATCACTGGGATATCCAAGAATTCGAGACATGCTGTAAAGTTTAATCCTCGGTAGTAGCTTATACATCTCTCAAGTACCACATCACCAAAATCATTTTCGCTTCTTTTGCTATCAGTGTCAAACCTTGTTGTCTTCGCATCAATCATAGATGTTTCATAGCCCATTTCAGACGCTTTAGCTTGAAGTAATTTTTCTTCAGCTCTTAATCGGTCAAACACAATGCAAATTTTTTGCAATTACTCTCCCCAATCTTCGCCAACTGTTTCTGCTTGCTTTAGTTCTATATCAGAACCTTCTTTTTTTGCAATCTCATAGTCAGCGCCACAGTCAGCACAAGAAATGATTTCTCCTACTGCTGCATCATCAGGTATGTTCAAATTTGCGTCACATTCTGGGCAATTCATATTTTTTTCTCCATAATTCACTTGAATTTATTAGCTTCTGTTGTCTGCAAACCCCATAATTCAACAAAGCCTTTTGCCAATTTCTGATCAAATGTTGACTTTTTTCCATACGTTGCAATGTTATGACTGTATAACGAATACCTAGATTCCCTTCCTACAACCCTTACACTGCCTTTGAATAGTTTCAATTTCACAGTTCCAGTTACACGTTTTTGTGTCTGTTCTATGAATTTGTCTAGATCATTTTTTAGAGGATCATCCCACAAACCGGAATATACAAGCCATGACCATTCATCATCTACTAGGGACTTGAATTTTGTTTCATGTTTTGTATGTACCATTTTTTCAAGATCAGAATGAGCTTCAATTAAGCAAATTGCTGCTGGTGTTTCATAAACTTCACGTGATTTTATACCAACAACTCTATCTTCAATGTGATCAATTATTCCAACTCCATTTGCACCTGCTTTTTTGTTAATGTACTCAATTAGTTTTACAGGATCAAGTTTTTTCCCATCAACTTCAACTGGAATTCCCTTAACAAATTTAATTTTCAGATAAGCTGGCTTTGCAGGAAGATTTTTTGTCTTTATCCAAATAAATGCACTAGATGGTGGTTCATTGAATGGATTTTCAAGTACACCACCTTCAATTGCCCTTCCCCACAAGTTCTGATCAATACTAAATTTTTTTGCAACATTATCAATTTCAATCCCATGTTTTTTAGCAAATTTTAGTTCTGTTTCACGATCCAGATTCAAGTCTCGAATTGGTGCAATGATAGGTAGATTAGAACCAGCACGTAGTGTATTATCAAAGCGAACTTGATCGTTTCCTTTTCCAGAACATCCATGTGCTAATGATGATACTTTTTCTTTCTTTGCAAGTTCTAGAACTTTATGTGCGATTAATGGTCGTGCAAGTGCTGTTGCAAGGCAGTATTTTTTTTGATATAGTGCGTTTGCTTGAATTGCTGGATAAATAAAATTAGTAACAAATTCTTTTTTTGCATCAATATTATAATGCTTTTTTACTCCTAGTTTTTTTGCTTTTTTTGCTATCTTATTTTGGTTGTCACCTTGTCCAACATCTACTGTAACTGTAATGACATCCATGTCATGTATATCCTGCAAGTACTTTACGACAACTGAGGTATCAAGACCTCCAGAAAACGCAAGTATTGATTTTTGTTTCATTGAGCAACTGTCTGAATGTAGTTAATCATTTATCTTTTATGTTCTCAACTTTTCCGAGGGTTAGATTGATTTTTTTGATGTGGGTAAAATCAGTAGGCAAAGCTAAAATTCGATCACTATTTAACTTTCAGATATAACGCTGTTTTATGAAAATTTCATACCTAATTGGAATAGGAGTAGCATCAGTAGCAATTGCTGTAATAGCTAGTTTGAGTCAATCATATGTTGATTCATCAGAAGAAAAAATTCGGGTTGCATTTTTCCCAAGTATTGTACATGCCGTACCAATTGTTGGGATGGAAAATGAAGTTTTTAAAGAAAACTTAGATGAGCAAATTGAAATTGATGTTAAAATTTTTGATAGTGGTCCTCAAGTAATTGAATCATTGTTTTCAAATTCAATTGACATTGCATATGTTGGGCCTGGTCCAGTGATTAATGGTTATTTAAAATCTAATGGTAATGCACTAAAAATCTTAGCAGGAGCTGCAGATGGTGGAGCAAGTTTAATTGCACAGAAAGATTCTGGGTTAGACTCAATTGAAAATTTTGATGGAAAGAGAATTGCAGCGCCACAAATTAGTAATACGCAAGATGTCTCACTAAGGCATTATTTATCATCAAATGGATTAAAACCAGTTGAAACAGGTGGGACAGTTTATGTTCTAAATATTTCAAATCCTGACATATTCACATTATTTGCAAAAGGTGATATTGACGGCGCATGGGTTCCAGAACCTTGGGCTACAATGCTGGTTCAAGAACTTGATGGAGTAAGGGTATTTAATGAGAGTAAGTTTTGGCCAGACGAAAAATTTTCATCTGTATTGCTTATTGCTAGAACAGACTTTGTTGAAAGTAACCCGATAGTTATACAAAATTGGATTGAATCTAATGAAAAAACAGTTCAATGGATAAATAATAACCCTGAGCAAACAAAAAAAATCTATAGTAAGTTTTTAACAGATTACATGGGTAAAACATTACCAGATGAAATAATTAATGAATCATTTTCGAATTTAATTATTACATCTGACCCATTAAAAAAGTCAGTTTACACTTTTGCTGAACGAGCTGATTCATTAGGATATCTTGGACGTGAAGGATATGATATTAATGAAATTTTTTATGAGTATGACAATTCGATAATATCATCGGAGGAAAATCAGAATGGGTAAACTAGAAGCTAAAAATATTGAAAAATTTTTTCAACATGATGGAAAACCACTAAAAGCACTGGGAGGCGTAAATCTTACTGTAAATGATGGTGAGTTTGTATGTATTGTCGGTCCATCTGGATGTGGTAAATCTACTTTTCTTAGAATTCTAGCAGGATTGGAAAAACCTGATGGAGGAGAAATCATGCTTGATGGGAAAAAACTTGATGATACTGGTCCTGAGCGCATAATGGTCTTCCAAGAAGGCGCATTGTTTCCTTGGCTCACAGTAAGAGATAATGTAGAATATGGTTTAAAAATTTCAGGAATTCCAGAAAAAGAGCGAAATGAAATTTCCAACAGATATCTAGATATGATGCAGCTCACTCAGTTTGCTAATTCATATACATATCAACTATCAACTGGAATGAAACAGCGGGTTGCTATAGCACGTGCATTAGTAATGGATCCAGATGTTCTATTAATGGACGAACCATTTGCAGCACTCGATTCTCAGACTAGAGACTTACTTTTGGTTGAAATGCAGTTAATTTGGAAAAAAACACAAAAGACAATTATTTTTGTGACACATAACGTACCAGAGGCAGCAGTACTTGGATCAAGAGTTGCTGTATTTAGTGCTAGACCATCGATTGTTAAAAAAATAATAGATGTTGATTATAAACGACCACGTGTTGCTGAAGATGAAAATCTAGGAACATATGAAAAAGAAATCCTTTCTTCATTACGACATCAGGGGCCAAAATAGGAGTGAGTGTTGATGAAGGCTAATTTATTTGGAAAAAAAATTGTGTTTTACATTGCAATCATTCTAGTTTGGCAGGCTATTGACAGCGCAGATATTTGGCCAGATAACATATTCCCATCACCAATTGAAGTTGGGGAAGACTTGATCTATGGAATGTCTGATGGAAGTTTGTTCTATGGAATTGGAACTAGTATGTGGCGTCTCATAGTTGGTCTTGCAATTGCTATTTGTGGTGGAATGATACTTGGAATTTTTATGGCAAGAGTCGAAACTGTGAATCAAACAATTGGTTCATTAGTTCTCGGATTACAATCAATACCATCTGTAGCGTGGGTGCCATTAGCCATACTATGGTTCGGTTTAACTGATGTTGGAATTATTTTTGTCACAGCAATTGGCGCAATCTTTGCTGTCACAATCAATGTATACACTGGAGTCAAGAACATAGACCCCTCATACATTGAGGCAGCTAGAAACATGGGTGCAAAAGGAAGTCAGCTTATTACAACAGTTTTGATTCCTGCTGCATTTCCATACATGATAACTGGATTCAAACAAGGCTGGGCATTTGCATGGAGGGGTGTAATTGGTGCAGAATTATTGTTTTCATTCTTAGGTCTTGGATTTTTGTTAAATGTTGGAAGACAACTGAATGATGTTTCACAAGTAATTGCTATGATGTTAGTCATTATGGGTATTGGAATACTAATTGATGGATTTGTTTTCAAAAGATTGGAAGACAAAGTAATGTCTAGATGGGGACTTCGCTAGGCATTTCTTTTTTAATCCTAGTTGATATTACAAATGCTATTAAGACTACTGCTATTGCAAAATACATTACTGAAAAATAATCAAAATAAAATGCAATTGCACCTGCAATAACAGGGCCAATTACAGTAGAGATAGATAATGTTGAGCTAAATATACCAGTAGATGTAGATTTTGGATTATTTTCCATTAGGTGGAAGTTTCCACCAATAAATAGAAACGCCCATGATGCTCCAACTAATGCCATGAATGGCATTGCCATCCACCAATCAGTTATCAGAGATAAACCTATGAAGACAAATGTCGTAATACCAATTCCAATCTTGAATTTTGTTGTATTTTTTATCTGAATTTTATTTGACATAAGATTCATCATAATAAATGCAGTTAGCGTATTTGCAACATATACAATTGAAACCTGATATAACTCTGCACCAAAATATTCCATTAGCATAATTGGTAAAATTGTCCATGCTGCAGCTGCACCTATGTGGCGAATCAGTAGAGAAGAAAACAGGAATTTATTTTTTGTAATAATTTTTTTTATTGTTCCTTTTGTAATAATTTTCTCTGTCCTCAGATCTGGGAGTTTTAGTGATATGAGGAAACCAATTATGAAGAACCCACTGCTAACAAGGAAGATTAACTTTTCATCATTTGTTATACCAGCTGCAACTATGCCAGCAAGCCATCCAAGAGCATGAAAAGAAATCACTGAGGCTACTTTTGACTTACCATTTCCTGCTTCATAGGCATAAGCAACCATTGCTGGAATCATGATTCCTGATGAAATACCTGCTCCTAATCTTGCAAGAAACAAATACAGAGAGTTATCTGCAAAATAGTGAAGCCCAAATGTTATTGCACATAATATGAAGCCAATTTTAATGAACAGTAAGCGTTTTCCTTTCTTATCTGAAATTCTTCCAAAGTAAATCTCTGATAGAATTTGTGCAAATGCAAATGCTGCAACAATTATTCCAATTTCAAAGACTGTATCTGCTACACCACTAGCTATGATTGGCATAAAAACGAAAGTTATTGCTATTCCAGAATGTTGGAAAAAGGTTGAACCTCTTACAATATTACTTAGGCTAATCTTTTGATTCATACATATGTTAATTTTTTACCTAATTTGAAAGAAGCAAGTGCTAATTTGATAGTTGTACCATTTATGTTTAAATTACCACCGAATTTTTGAGGTTTATGTCAATAGTAGAAGCAATTCCAAGAAATAAACCACTTGTAATTTTTGCAATTATAGCTATTATTGGAGTTTCAACTGTACCAAGTTTAGCACCACATGTTTTCCATGGAATGCACATTGTTGATCTAATAATGCATCAAGTAGGAATTGTATTAGCTTCCATCTTGACGTTTCTTGCTTTGAATTCGTACATTATGAATAAATCAAAGAAAATGATTGTTGTTTCTATTGCATTTGCACTTTTTGCATGTGCCGAGTTGGTTCAATTATTGGAGTCACAAAAACATCATGTACTAGATTTTTGGAATTCACCAACTGAATGGGCTCATATTATGTTATTTGGAATGCTTGTGCTTTTTGCACTAGCAATTTTTAAGAGGAAACAATTATGAAATCATTCACTGAACTTAGAACCATTGAAATTGAATCCATCCTATCCAAAAAAGGAAAATTAACAAGAGAAGAAAGAATAATTTTGGAGATAAAAAATAATCCTGGTATTAGATTTAGGGAATTAATGAAATCTATGAAGATAACCAATGGTGTAATGAGTTACTATATTCAGAAACTTGAAAAACTTGGAGTTATTTTTACAGAAAGAAAATCTGGTGTTTCAAGATTATTCACAGACAACATTGATACATCTGATATGAGTCTAATCAAATTTCTCCGAACTGCAACGCCTAAAAAAATTATGCTAGTCTTGCTAAAAGATGATAAATTAACATTTAGACAAATAACCGAAAAAATTCAAATGTCACCATCAACCACATCATTTTATCTCAAAAAATTAGTTTCTTCTAATATTGTTCGTGTTTCAAATGGTGCCAATAATAAATACATATTAGAAAATAAAAAACAAGTATCAAATCTAATTGTGTTGTATCACCCTAGTATTATTGATGCTGCATCAGAAAACTTGGAAGATATATTTTCTTAGTATTAAATACCAATTCTTTCTTCTAGATTATCTTTAACTTCCTTTAGCATTCTAGCTGACGCACCCCAAATCAAATTTTTCTCAAATGTAAATTGAAACATTTCTTGTATAGAATTATGATTCGGATCAATATCATTTTGAAGTGTTTTTAAAAATGAAACAAGTGGAATTTGTAAGAATGTCTCTACTTCAGAATTTGCAACCAGATTACTAATTCTATCTAAAATACAGATGAATGGTAGAATTGTGAATCCTGAGTTTAGAGTTGTTACTTGTTTCAATTGGCCAATAACATTATTTTTTGAAATGTTTAATCCAGTCTCTTCTTCTGTCTCACGTAATGCAGTTTCAAGTAAATTGTAATCAGAATCAATTAATTTTCCACCTGGAAATGCAATTTCTCCCCCATGCTGTGTCATAGTCATTGGTTTTTTTGTCATCAGAATTTTTGGTGGGTCATCATAAATTATAATTAGAACAGCAGCAAGTTTTTGTTTTTCACTGTTATCTATTTTTGGATTAATTTCAGTTGTTAGTGCAGTTTTAATCTTTTCTAGGCTCACAGTTTTTTATAAAATAAGTTTGTTATTGAGTTTGTCTTTTTTGAAAAATATATCATACCAATAATTCCTATGATTAGGGTTATCATGACAATATGACCAAATTCAGGAACAACATAACTGCCCAAAACTTCAATTTTTTCAGTACCAGCAGAAAATGGAATTGTTATTGTTTTTCCTTTATCAAAACTAAATTGGTCTGTAATTATATATCCCACTTTTTCCTCACCAAGAATTCCTGGTTTCATATGAGTAACTGCTACATACTCATCATTTTCAAATGGTCTTAAAAGAAACTCATTAATCTTAATCATTAAAAATCCATCAGTTTGGGTATCAACTAAAACATGCAATGATGCTTCATTTGGCTTTGCAAGAATTTGTTTTACTTCACCACCAGTAATTTCGTAATACACAAGATTAGTCAAATCGATTTCTTCAGGTACAGCAACAGTTCCATCATTTTTCATAAAACCTGAGATACTTACATTACCTTGAAATCCTGAGGGAACTTCAAAATATAGATGCCAGTTTCCCATTTCATCTATACTTTGTAATGTTTCAACTTGTTCAGAGAATTTTATTTTTGGATCTTTTGAACTGGCACCAATTTCAAATTTTTCACCATCTAAAACTACATCATATTTTTCATTGATAGAATTTGTTGGAAATTCAAAACTACCAACTACTGGCATCTGAAAACCATTCAACGAATACAATGTCAGTACAGTTTCATCAGAATTAAACTGTCCATCTTTGAACCATGCATTAGCTGTATATCTAAATGTCATTTCGCCATCCCCTTTCTTTACTGTAAGTGGCATTATTGCATCATCACCAAATGAAAAACAGCTGTAATAGTCTACATCATTTGCAATATAGGATGTTGCCATTAATTTGAAATCAAAAACGTCTCCAGGTTTCATTATATCAAATTTATCTGAAAATGCAACATCCAATATGTTATCATTTTTGTCTTTAATTAGCGCATAAACTCTAAAATCTTCAAATATCTTTTCTCCACCATTTCTAATTTTTCCAGTTAAACTTGAGTCATCATGAATAACAAGAGTATCATCATAAATTACATAGCCACCAGAGAATTTATTCTCAGATTTTGTATATGTGATTATAGGCGACTCTAATATTGGATTTTCACTTGTTACTTCTGGTAATTTGATTTTCATTGGAAGCATTTGTTGAGGCATAATTGGGGAGAATTCATAATCAGATGAAAATGTCTTATTTCCATCATTTACTTTCACTGTCAAAGTTGGAACCACAGCAAAATTTTCTTGGTTTTTGATTCCTGCAATTACAGTGTAAATCCCATCATGATCAAAAAATCCTACATATTCGTGGTCAGGTATGTATACCCCATTTTCGGCTTCAGCTGAATTTGAAAAAATACATGTGAATAAAATCACCGAAAATATAAGACCGATTATTACCTTCATTACATAATTTTTCACAAATTAAATAAATACATTTCAAATTAATCTTAAAGAACAAGATAGTGAAGTTTTAATCAAGTATGCGGAAAGGCACCTTATGACAATAAGATATGAAATTAATCCACCAAAAATCAGTAATAGTAGTATTGAACAGATTCAAAAATTAGAACATAGAATTGAAAAGATAAGCCATTTTTGTGATGGGATTCATGTAACTGATTCAGTTTTAGGAATTGAACGAATATCTCCATTAATTATTGGTGCAGAAATTAAACAAAAATTTCCAAAACTTGATGTGACAATCAGTCTACGTGTAATTGATAAAACAATTGCTCAAATATTGGATTTTACTGATGCGGCAGTACATGCTAATCTTGATGGGATTTTAGTTCTAATGGGTGATCCTTCCCCTGAAAATGATTATAAATCTGGAGTAATTCCAAGTGCTGCAGTTAATGTGTTAGTTCAAAATGGCTTTAACAAAAAAATTAATCTCTACTTGTCACTTCCAAGCAAACCTAATTTTGAAAAAATTTCAAAGAAAGTAAATTCTAATCCAAAAGGATTTGTAACACAGGTAATCCATGATGTTTCACAGGTTAAAAGGCTAGTTGATTATCTAAAGCCTAAAAACTTTCAACTTATACCTTGTATACTATTTCCTTCATCAAAAAACTCCCATTCTGCAGAATTTCTTAACCTTGATTGGTCAAATTATGAAAATGATTTTTCATCATTTGTACGTGAAATTGAGAGTGTTACTGGAGATGTTCTAGTTACATCTCCAAATGATTTTAAAGGAGCAATAGATTTCTTAACACGATTACAAAATTGATGAAAGAAAAATTTGCAGATGCATTGGAAAATAGAGTTCTACTTTTTGATGGAGCAATGGGAACTGAAATTCAAAGACATGATCCAAAATCTGAAGATTTTCCAGATGGTAAAGATGGATTCAATGATGGATTATCTATGTCCAAACCTGATTGGATAAAAGAAATTCATAGAAAGTATCTTGCTGCAGGTGCAGATTGTATTGAAACTAATACGTTTGGCTCCAACAAAATTAAACTAGATGAGTATGGTTTTGGTTCTCAAACAATAGAACTAAATCAAAAAAATGCAGAGCTTGCAAGAAGCGTTTGTGATGAATTTACCGATAGACAAAGATTTGTGATTGGTTCTATGGGTCCTACTGGCTATCTTCCAAGTTCCAATGATCCGGATTTAGGACAAATCCCACTTTCAGAAATACGTGATGCTTTTGAATTACAGGCTCGGGGATTAATTCAAGGAACTGTGGATGCATTACTTATTGAAACTAGTCAGGATATACTTGAGGTAAAACTTGCTGTTGAAGCATCCCATATCGCAATGGAAAAAACTGGAAAAAAAGTTACTCTAATCTCAAATGTTACTTTGGACCAATATGGAAAGATGCTTCTTGGAACAAATATCCAATCTGCATATACTACAATATCTGAAATGGGAATTGATGTATTTGGTCTTAATTGTTCTACAGGTCCAATCGAGATGGAACCAAGTGTTCAATGGCTAAATGATCAAAAACACAAACCGTTGTTAGTGGTACCAAATGCAGGTATGCCTGAAAATGAAGGTGGCAATGCAGTTTACAAAATGACTCCAGAAAAAATGGCCTCAGCTCTTGATTCATTCATTAAGGAATATCCGCAAATTAACATAATTGGCGGTTGTTGTGGAACAAATCCTGTGCATATTGAACAATTAAGAAAAGTTATCGATCAGCAAAAGAAAGATTGATGAGATAAGTATTTACAAAAATTTCATCTCTTATCATATATGTTAAAAGCTAGAGTAAGCTCTGCAATCAAATCTGTTGACCTAAAACAAGAAGTTGGTCCTCTCATAATTGGCGAGAGACTTAACACTCAAGGTTCAAAAAAAGCAAAAGAGTTAGTCTTGAATGACGATTTTGATGGATTGGTTGATCTAGCTAGAACTCAAGTTGAAGATGGGGCTCATTGCATTGATGTATGTGTTGCAACAACAGAGCGTTCAGA
>ENA-UPTF01000713-UPTF01000713.1-marine-metagenome-genome-assembly--contig:-NODE-713-length-22460-cov-2.806728_pt1 | contig 22460 bp, 19 predicted proteins | sample MGYA00238166_ERZ767019 | MGnify/ENA primary metagenome ERZ767019 (study PRJEB28930, sample SAMN06266391) | marine metagenome | isolation source: Sea water from 250 m depth | place: Atlantic Ocean | study... | reverse complement strand
TTATCGGTCAGCGCGAACATTGATCGACTGTTTGCCGACTGCAGCGATCCAATTGATATTCTCGTCAATAACGCCGGAGCCATTCCAGGCGGCAGCATGGATCTGGTGGATGAAGACGCGTGGCGCGATGCCTGGAATCTGAAAGTGTTTGGCTACATCAATATGTGTCGGCTCGGTTATGCGCGGATGCGGGATGCGGGACAGGGTGTGATCATCAATATCATTGGTGCGGCAGGCGAACGCCCAAGCCCAGGATATATCGCAGGCTCGGGGGGTAATGCCTCTCTAATGGCCATAACCCGTGCCTTGGGCGGGCGCAGTCTGGAGGATGGAATACGGGTTGTGGCGATCAATCCTGGGCAAATTAAAACGGAGCGACTGGTCACCATTCTCAAAACCCAGGCGCTGGAACGTTTTGGGGACGAGGATCGATGGGAGGAGTTGATAGATCCTGTATTTCCGCCGGGAAACCCGCAGCACATTGCCGATCTCGTTGCCTTTCTGGCGTCTGATCTTTCTGGGAACACAACCGGAACCGTGTTGACAGTCGATGGTGGAAGCTGTGCCAGGTAACGACCACCCGCAGTCCATGAAAGCCCGAGTTGTAACAATCTCTCTAAACAAGCTTGTTTCTCTGATCCGGACTTTGCTATCGCGTCAGTAGGGAGGTGACAACGATATAGAGCCCCACCCCGCCGAGCGAAAGGAAAAATATTTTTCGAAAAACCTGCTCGGACAAACGCGCCCGAAAGCGCTGACCCAACACCATACCAACGAGTGCCGGCAAAACGGCTGTTGTCGACAACAAGACGAGGTGCCTTGGGAACAGCCCGTGACCATTTAGTGACAACCCAACACTTACCGTCGCCACCGTAAACCAGACCCCCATCGCCTGGATCAGCATAGCACTTGGCATCCGCAACGATTGGAGGTAGGCCACAGCCGGCATGACAAACACGCCGGTCACTCCCGTGATCGCGCCTGACGCCACACCAACAACGGGCGACAACCAAACTTCCTTCCTGCCCGGCGACGGCCATGTGATTGAGAACAAACCGCTGATACTGTAAAGGCAAATCACAATGCCTAGAAGGATCTTGAACCATAAAACTTCGCCCGCTGCCAATAAAGATGATGTCATCCAGGTACAGGCTGCCCCCAATAAGAGCACGAGCCAGAGGCGACGCAACAGGTAACGCAATTTACCCCCCGTCACACCTTGCCAAAAATTGGTAACCAGCGATGGCAGCACCATCAACGCCATTGCCTCGGTCAATCCGACCACCGCTGCAATAATCGTGATTGATACGGTCGGCAGCCCAAAACCGATGACGCCTTTAACCCCGCCCGCGACCAAGAAAACAACAACAACCAAGATGACTGTTTCTAGTTGCATGACACCTTGACCATCGAGGACTCTCTTCGTGAAATCAGGAACCGAGCCGGCTACCCGTCTTCCGACGAGTCTCGGTTGCGCTTCATTGAATCGGTGATCATTTGGACCACTGTCAGGACCACCAACAATCCAAATCCACCATACAACCATAGCCTGCTGCCCGTGATCATCAGGCCGATCACGCCAACAAAAAAACACAAGATCCCAACTACTGTTCCGTTTCTCACGTGGCCAACTCGACGAACTCTGTCATCCCGGCGCTAGGAATCAGGCTCGCACCCTTTATAGGTCTGACGTGTTCCCGCAGGGCAACTGGTGTCGATGTCGAGTGTCGTTAACGGCTGAAAGGGACTCGCAACCTGCTGCGGTTTTGGAAACCCGGCCGGCATGATCGTAGAGTCATCCATTATGGCATTCTCTAGCCTGACGTTATCAAATGATGCACTTAAAAAATTGGCGCCCCGCAAATCAGCGCCCCGCAAATCCGGCCGTTCATCAAGAAATCCAATGAGGTAGACGTCACCCCGAAGAAAAGCGTGGCTCAAATCGGCGCCCCTTAGGTTTGCAAAGCTTAGATCGACTCCGGTCAACTGGGCAGCGACAAGTCGCGCGCCGGCTAGGTTTGCCTGATGAAGATTTGCTTGCACCAACCGTACCCCCGTCAAATTTGCTGTTCGAAGGTCGGCATGTTGCAGTGCCCTTCCTGAAAGGTCGGCTCCCGTAAGATCACAACCCGGACAGGCATTTCTCTCCAACAACCGCTGCAGGTCTCCCTCTTCATAAGCCAGCGTCGGGTGGCTAAAGACAACACCTGTAAGCAGAATAAAAATATGGAGAGATCTCATGGCTCTATCATATCGCCATGAGGCAACATCGCCGCTAACTTTTCTCAAAGAAACAATTAGAATGTTTACCTATATTACTGGCGACAACCCAATAAGGGAGGAATCATGCTAATCAATTCTCTCGACCATTGCGCGATTCGCACTACAAAACTGCAAGAAACCCGAGATTTTTTTGTTGATATTTTGGGGCTTGAAGATGGAGAGCGACCGGACTTTCCTTTTCCTGGCGCCTGGCTGTATACAGACAGTACTGCAGTAATCCATTTAATCGGAGTCGATCCCGATGATCCGTCTGGACTGCAGCGGTATGTCGGTGGTGAGATTAGCACCGAATCCCTACAGGGCTCCGGTGCATTTGATCACATTGCCTTCAGAGCAAATGATCCCAGCGTCTTAACTGAACGTCTGAAACAGACCGATTATGAATATCGCGAACGACAGGTGCCCAACATGAACTTGTTCCAGATTTTTGTGGAAGATCCAAATGGCATCACCATCGAGCTCAATTATTGGGGAGCAGACGAGCCTACAGCATAATCTAACTGTTATACATCGATCATGAATAAATTGTCAGCGGCAAACATTGACGCAACCATCCCCGATCGGGGAGAAATGATTGATCGGGTTGCCGCCTTAGTGCCGAGCCTTGCCCAACGGGCGGAACAAGTAGAAAAAACCAGAACCATCCACCCGGACACCGTGCAGGAATTCTGGGACACCCAACTCTGGTCGATCATGAAGCCAAAACGTTATGGCGGCCTCGAACTTGATTATGCAATGTTGGTAGACGTTCCTGATCATATCGCTCGGGGCTGTGCATCAACCTCTTGGGTCTACGCAAACTTGGTCATCCATGACTGGATGCTTGCCATGTGGCCGTCTGAGGCACAGGATGCGGTATGGAAAAACAACCCCCGCGCCCTAATGGCGTCGTCTCTTATTCCCAATGCCGGTCGTGCTACACCTGTTGCTGGCGGTTACCGGATAACCGGTCGCTGGCCTTATTGCAGTGGCATTGATGTCAGCGACTGGATGATGATGGCTGCAATGATCGAAGACGATCAATCGCAGCGTCCCACGTGGTTAGTAGTGCCTCGCGCGGAATTCGAGGAAATAGACACCTGGCATGTCAGCGGCCTCATTGGAACCGGCAGCCGTGACGTTAAGTGCGAGGATGTGTTCGTACCCGAGTTCATGACGCTCGATCCGAGGATGGCTCGTGGCGGCCCGACACCGGGTGCGTCCCACAATCCAGCGCTCGTATACCAGCTTCCAGTTCTGGGGTTATTTCCACATCTCTTGGTTGGACCAATGGTTGGCATTGCCCAAGGCGCCTACGATGATTACGTGCGTGAAATACGCGAGCGGGTATCGACATACAATGCATCGAAACTTTCCGACCACACTCAGACTCAAATGAAAGTAGCAGAAGCCGGCACACTGATCCACGCGGCACGACTACTGGCCCATGACAATATCCGGGAAGCTGAACATATCGCGGAAACGGGACGCCAACCGACTGTCGAGGAAAAGATTCGATGGCGACGCGATGGCGCGTTTGCCGCACAAAATTGCGTCAAGTCAATCCAGATACTGCAATCCGCCATTGGCGCTGCCGGCAACTATCTATCTCACTCCTTCCAACGTCGGTTTCGCGACATGCATGCAGCAGCTGGGCAAGTACAAATTAGCTTTGATATTAATGGTGCCGATTTTGGGCGAGTAGAACTCGGCCTAGAGCCAACCAATAAAGCTATCTGACGTTTAACGAAGTCAGTTCGTCTATCGCAGAACAGGTAGCAGTCTTAATAGAGTCCTGTTCGATAGTCTTTTTCAACTACCTCGTCTATTTCTTCAATATAGGATTCTGAGATTGTAGAGTTTGGGTCTGCTGTTTGCTCAAGGATCATTCGCCCAATAGACGGCATTTCTTTTCTGTCTTGTTGATTACTCACATCCCAAAGACCTGATCGCTTAAATGCTTTTGAGCAATGAAAGAAAACCTGCTCCACATGCATCTTGATTCCAACCTTCGGTTTTTTCCCTTTGACTTCCGATTTCGTATTGAGCCCGTCATCCTGAATGACTTCTGCCCGGCCGTTGACGCGTAACGTGTCATCGAATCCGGGAATAAGAAATAAAAGTGCAATATTCGGATTCGAAATGATGTTCGACATGGTATCAACGCGCTTATTGCCCGGGCGATCTGGGATAAACAACGTATTGTCATCTAGAACCTGCACGAATCCAGGTGGATCCCCTCGTGGACTGACATCGGCCTTTCCAGTTTCATCAGCAGACCCAATACAAACGAAAGGCGAGCGAGAAATATACTCCTTGCTATATTTGTCGAGCTTCGAGACGCTCTTACGGGCCGCGAGATCCATTGGTTCCCCCATCAAATCCCGAAGTTCATCTGGAGACTCAAAACCATTTATAGCTTTTGCATTCATTATCGCGACTCCTGTGACTGATAACTTCTCACCGGCCGCCCGGCAAAACAAGATACAAGGGCGGCTGTCCTTAAAACGGCTCTTCTGAACTACTATTCTACCTTTAATTCAATCTGGTGAATTTAGGTGAATCAAATCGTTGTAAGCCGAGAATAAGTACCACTGGCAAAAACCAGTTCTCACAAATATTATTAACTCCACTTCCGACCGGGCATGTGATTCATCACACTTTTAGCCAATCCACCGTCGATCGCTAGCGCTGAAGCCGTCATGTAATCCGACTCGTCAGAGAATAGAAACAATATGCCATTGGCAATGTCTACCGGCTGTCCGACTCGTTTAAGCGGCGTTACTTCACTTCGACCTTTCTTAATTTCCGGGTCCTTCAAGTAGGCTGTAAGTGGTGTCTCAGTGTGGCCAGCACAAACAGCGTTAACCCGCACTTTATGACTCCCCCATTCAATACCGAAGTGTTCCGCAAGCATAATAACTGCGGCTTTGACGGTCGAATAAGCACCTGACATACCGTAAGGCTGCACTCCGCCAATCGATGACATTGTAACAATCGAACCAGGCCTGCCTTTGTCGATCATCCAACGACCAGCTGCCTGAGTCATCAGAAAAGTGCCCGTGAGCCCAACACTGATCATCGAGTTCCAATCTTCAAGCGCCAGATCTTTTAGCATCCCTGGCGCCATCTTAATTGCACTGTTAAGCACGCAATCGACACTGCCAAATTTAGACACGGTTTGATCAATCGCCCCCTGACACGCATCAGGATCAGAAACATCCGTGTGTATAAATATTGCGTTGTCCCCACCCGATGCCGCTACGATCTGCGCTGCTATTTCATTACCTAGTGCATCATCAACATCACAAACTGCAACCTTTCCGCCTTGCTCAACAAACATCTCGGCCGTTTTCGCGCCGATACCACTCGCGCCACCGGTTACAAGACAGACTTTTTCTCTAAACCGATTCATAACTTTAATCCCCCGGTCTCTTGTTTATGGCAATTCACAGTCAATCTCTTAATCATCTAGGCTCTTACCACCCCAATTACGTCCAGGGGTATGCATCATTTTGCTCTCTGCTTGACCACCATCGACCTGCATCGCATCAGCATTGACATAACTGGCCCGATCGGAAAGGAGGAAAACACAAGCCTCGGCAATCTCTTCCGGTTTCCCGACGCGACCCATCGGTACCACAGCTGCCCGGCCCGCAGCAATCGTTGGATCAGCAAACATGGCCTCGGTCATCGGCGTGCGAACTTGTCCTGGACACACCGTGTTGGCGCGAACACCGCGGCCACCCCATTCAACACCAAACAACTTACCTAACATAATCGCTCCCGCTTTAGAGATTGAATAGGCGCCAGCACCGTTATATGCCTGCACTCCACCGACTGAAGATAAAAAAACGATGGATCCACTGCCTTTTTCTAGCATGATGCGCCCTGCGGCTTGAGCACATAGAAAATACCCTTTGAGCCCGATATCCATGACCATATCCCAGTCTTCTTCCGGAAGTTCTTCCAATTTTCCAGGGACCAGTTTGATTGCCCCGCAGACAATCCCATCGATAGTACCGAACGCTGCGACAGTCTCTTTTGCCATCCGCTCGGCGTCCGCCCTTTTAGATGTATCCATTTCTACGATAATGGCTTCTCTATTTTGCTCATGTACTAACGCAACAGTTTCCGCCGCCATTTCCGGATTGATATCGGCGACTGCAATGTCAGCACCTTCCCTTGCAGCGATCACACAAACTGCACGTCCGATCCCACTTGCCCCACCAGTTACGATAATCTTTTTTCCGTTTAAAAACATATGAGTTCCCCCTCATTTCCAGACTTCAGCCATAATCTTGATTCAACCATACAACAATACTGTGATGCCTTCCAAATGACGATTATTTAGGCGCACAACCCAATCAAATTCTAATTTATAGCCATGTCTAATAAGGACAGTATGAGCAAGGCACATAACTTTTCCCGCCAAGCTTGGATGTGCGCTCTTTCAACGCTGCTCTTAAATGGTTCGATGGGTTCACTGTATGCCTGGAGCGTATTCGTTTCACCTCTTGAGCGTGAACTAATGGTGGGACGGACAGGGATTAGTTTTGTATTCTCTGTCGCTGTGGTGGCATTCACGGGTGGTGTCGCAGTCGCTCCATATTTTTACCGCCTCATGAGGGGCTCATTATTGCTCATGACATTCTCACTGTGTTCCGTGATTGGCCTCTTCCTTGCATCTTTTATCTCTTCGTTCAACCCATCTTCCTGGTGGTTTCTCGTAGTGGGTTATGGGGCGCTGTTCGGCTTTGGTGCGGGTGGAACCTACAGCGTATCGCTGCAACTGATCAACATTGCGCTGGAGAAAAAAAAGGGCCTCGCTAACGGATTGGGGATCGGGAGCTTTGCCGCGGGATCAGTCATTTTCTCTATAGTTTTCTCCTGGGCCCTTACCTACATCAACGTACAAGAAATTTTCCTTATCTTTGGGTTTGTCCTGCTGGGTGTTGGAATCACGGTAGGAAGTCTGGTCCGGGTAAGTGGATTTGAGCTTCCAAAGAATTCGGTTGATAAGAAAACGTTGACTCAAGGCACACCAACAATTTTTCCCCTGCTTTGGCTAGGCTTTTGTTGTGGTGCATTTGCCGGACTGATGGCAATCGGTCACGCTGCCAATTTTATTGAGGTCTATGGCGGAACAACCTTAATGATCACCTTGGGTGTAATTTCTGTCAGCATTGGCAATGCAATAGGGAGATTGACAGCTGGAATTCTGTCCGATGTCTGGTCGCCTGCTTATGTCGCGGTGCTCGCGCACGTTATCTCGCTTTCCGGTTTTATTTTGTTGCTGATTGTGTCCAGTCCTTGGACCGCAGTGATATCCCTTGGGATGCAGGGGCTTGCATATGGGTTTATTGCGGGCGCTTACCCCTCAGCAATCGCGATCTACATTGGGGTATCCAGTTACGGTCGATACTTTGGCCGGCTGATCTTGGCATGGGGCATAGCTGGCTTAACCGCGCCATGGGTGACTGGTTGGCTTTACGATAATTTTGACTCTTACCGAGAAGCGCTTTTTGCTGGAACGGCGTTTTCATCCATTGGAATACTGATCGCCTTCAAGCTCTTCTACAGCATCCGGGCGACTACTCCTAACGGTCACTCCACGTAGAAATGGAAATTAGCTCGAAGAGATTGGGTGGCAAGCTAGGTGTTCAAGAATCCGGCCCGGAGTGAATCCAGACCGGATTGAAGGAAATCCCGACTGAGAACATCTGACACCTCTTTCTCTTGATTCGAATCAAAGTCAGCTGACCATTCGGCAAATGTCCGATCACCATCGGTAATTGGTGTGAGATGCAATGTGGCAACACAATTGTCTACTGGCAAGGAAGTCTCCAATACGCAGTACACGCAGGTGTAGTCAAAATCCGACAAACATAACAACTGTTCACGCATACTGGAGCCATCTTTTGTGAGAACAATTAACCGCACGCACCCGACTGAGTCACCGGAGCGGCCGTCGTCGATTTCACAACTTCTTATGCTTGGATGCCAACTTGCAACGTCGTCGAAATTTCTAACCTTCGACCATACTGCCGAAGCTGGGGCATCAATTACAACACTGGCGTAGACTTTGGCCATCAGGTTGGCTTTTGATAGCGATTACTTCGGTAACTGGTCACGTCGCACCTTCTTGCATACTCTAATCGCCTATGCCCCAATGTCATTATAAAACTTGACCATCAGATAGTTGACCTGTTTAGCGCGCTCTAGTGTGGTCCAGTGACCACAGCCGGTCATTAGGTGCGCCTGCGCACCAGAGATCTGACTTCGTAACGCTTCCATGACATCTGGCGGCGCCACTTTATCCTGATCACCAGTAATCAATAGCGTCGGACACTGGATTGCCGCCAAATCAGCCGACTGGGAATCTGCCAATGCTTCACAATGCCGAGCATAACTTTCCGCATCTTGGCGCATCAAGAGCTCACGGACAAATGCTGCGATTGCAGGCTGGTTTGTTTTGGTGTCGCTGGACGTTGCCGCCTCTACGACAGCTTCCGCAATAGGACGCATTCCATCACTGCGTGCTTTTGCAGCACGGTCGCGTAAAACAGGTCTCGCTGCTTCTGGTAGCGCGGGTACGGGGCCCATCAAGGCCAAACTCATGACACGTTGCGGATGATTTGCTGCCAAGTGTTGGCAAACGATGGTGCCCATAGAATGCCCTGCTAGATGCGCTTTTTCGACATCAAAAGCGTCCATCATCGCCAACACATCCGCCATTAAGCTCGCAATAGAAACCTCGCCATCGAGCGGCGATCGGCCTGCGCCATTTAGATCTGGGACACAGATTGAAAACTTGCCAGATAACACGGAAACCTGCGGAGACCATACATTAGATGTCCCGCCCAGACCGTGAATCATGATCAGAGGTGCCCCGCCGGATTGTAAATGCTTATCTACCGCTAACTGCTTACCGTTGATTGTTTCCATATCGTCTAACCTTCTCCTTTGATTGGATGGTGTCCCTCGAAAAGTTGTTGTAGCTGTGCCCGACTCATCTATCGCTATGGCAGAATTCTGATGTGTCCAGCGTGTTATAGGTATAGAAGGCGCTGCCGTTGACTGAACGACACTGGTCATTCTATTTTCTATCTGTTTGGTAATAACGGAACTTTCCACCTGCGACCCTTCTTGAGTCTCAGTGCTGACCGCAGCCGGCAATTGTGGAACAACACTCTCAGAATCTGTAAGACCCTGTATCCAGTGCTCTGGGAGTCGCTGTACTCCCGCGCGAACAATGTTGCCAACAAATCCTATTCGAAGCTGCCTTGACGATTGACCACTTGCTGAATTCGAGACAAGGCTTTCCATCTCGAAATTGAAAGAGAATATTTCCGTGTTACTTTGAGTCGCAGCAGTTGTTACAACTCCTTGCTCTCCGCCTACGCCTAACAATCTTTGCTGCATCGACCGATCACTCAACATTTTCTGCGACTGACTGTGTTCAGCAATCTGCCCATTCACCATGATGGCAAGGGAATCGGAAACTTCAGATGCAACCCGTAAATTTTGCTCAATCAGCAGCAAACCGATATCTTCCTGGGCTAAATCGTTCAATAACTGAACCAAATGATCGACAATGACCGGCGCTAATCCTTCAGTGGGTTCATCCATCACAAGAAGGCGCGGATTAATCAACAAAGACCTTGCGATGGCCAACATCTGCTGCTCACCCCCCGAAAGTTCCGCCCCGCCTGCCCGACGACGGTCATAAAGTTGAGGGAAGAAGTCGTAAAGCCGCTCAATTGTCCAGTCGCGTTTGCCCTGCACACTGTGTACGCCACTCCCCACCCGTAAATGCTCATCTACATTCAAGGACGGATACACCCTACGGCCTTGAGGCACGTAACCAATACCCAATCTGGTAATTTCGTGGGGCTTCTTCCCGATAAGTTCTTGCCCTTGAAACCGAATGCTTCCCCCTGATGACGGAGCAAGACCCATAAGCGTCTGACAAAGCGTTGTCTTGCCCATGCCATTTCGACCAACGATTGACACAGGCTTATCGTGGGCGTCTAAATCTACGCCCTGCAGGATGTGACTCTGGCCGAAATGAACCTCTAAGCCAGAAATACTAATTAATGGTTCAGTGGACATGTTTGCCCATGTAGATGTCGTGTACAGTTTGATTTTGCTGGATCTCTTGGGGCGTTCCTTCGACCACAATGGCCCCCTGATGCATCACCGTAATACGTTCCGCAACACGCAATGCCACCTCCATGTCATGTTCAATAATGATAATTGAAATCTGACGAGGGAGCTGCTGAAGCAATTGAACAAGCCCAATTCGCTCAGCAGGTGAAAGACCAGCCGCGGGCTCGTCCAAAAGAATCAACTTGGGCGTTCCAGCAACGGCCATCGCGATCTCGAGTTGCCTTTGCTGTCCGTGTGAAATATCTGCGACGTGACTGGACAGTATAGGCTCAAGACCAAGGCCTGTTCCAATGTCTACCGCCCTTTGAAATAAAAAATCATCCGGCTCAGGCCGACGTAAACTCAATCGCCCAGGCTCCAACCCTTTGAGAGCCAGATAAATATTGTCCTGCACGGTCAAACCACCGAACAAGAGAGAATTCTGATAGGTTCGACGCAGTCCGCGCCGAGTCCTCCTATGGGATGGAAGGCGAGTGACGTCTTGACCGAACAGAATAATGCGTCCACTGGTCGGCGGAAAATCACCCGCTATGGTGTTGAACAGTGTTGTTTTGCCGGCGCCATTTGCGCCAATGATCGCCCTACGCTCGCCGTAAGGAATCTCTAAAGAGACATCCGATACCGCTACCAGAGCACCGAAGCGGCGCCCCACCGCCTCAAGACGGAGACAACAGGACGCCGCTATTTGGTTACTTACTACTTCTTCCACCGTACTAAGTCCTACTTTAACTTCTTCAACTTACGGGCACGACGGATTTTCACGACTCACTGGACCAAACTTCATGAACTCAGCGCGATCCATTCCAAGAGTCTGTGTCACAGCCGGTATGGCCTGAAGCATACTTGGTCCAATACCACCACCGTCTAAGCGCACGATTTCACTCACATAGTTGGAGAGAATCGCTTGGCGATTTTCGTCGAGACTCACCGGTCCCGTCGGGGTATCGAATGCCATATTAGACAGAGCATCCTTTAACGCCGCCTGGCCATTGGAAAGATCACCATTAACTTGGTCGAGCGCCAACAATACCGCTTTCATGTTGACATAGTGCGCCTTGAGGAACATGTTCGCGCCAGGCCAGCGTTGGTCTGGTGCATAAGTTGCCTTGTACGTCTCATTAAACGCAACCCATGCAGGCTCGTTCGAGTCTTCGGCAACCGGACCCGCGAAAATCGTCCCTACAACAGCATCCTCAAACCGCCCCTTAACCTGAAGCACGTCGGGACCCACTGTACAGGATCCGCCGATGAGTGGCTTGTCGCCACCGAACTCCACATATTGGGTTAAAAAGTTGACCGGATCTGCCCCGCACAATGCGACGTATACCGCATCGATGTCATCCGGGATAGCCGCGATAACTGAGCTGTAATCCTTGGCGCCAATGGGGGTCCAGAACTTCTTCACAACCTTACCGCCTTTGCCGCAAAACTCATGCATGAATCCAAATACCTGGGTATAGGGGTAAGAGTAATCTTCTCCCAGCGTGACAACCCTTCGGTATCCCTTTACATCATAGACGTAGCTTCCAAGCCCAGCCTGCCACTGCGCACCATCACCACTGAACCGGAAGAAATTATCCGCTGGCTCCCGCAGTGTCGTATCTTGGGCTGCCGAAATCCCGTTTACAAAAGTCTTGTTCGGTTGCGTCTTGGCATACTCTTTCATCGCCAAGCCCTCGGAACCAGACAACGGGCCGACCAGGATATCTACATTATCGTTTTCAACCAGCTTGCGTGCTGCGGCAATCGCAACATCGGGGCGAGCGTCCGAAGAGCCTTTAATCAGCTCGATATCACACCCCCCTGCTTTGCCACCAAATTCATTCACTGCAAGCTCTGCACCACGAAAACTTTCTGGACCAAGAACAGCAAAAGCGCCTTCAAATGTCGAAATGAATCCAACTTTGATGGTACAGGCAGCCTGTGCATTAACACTCCAGATAGCTGCTGCAAACACTGATGCTGTTAACAGTCCGATCCGACGTAATGATCGTCTTTTAACCATCGTTTACCTCCTTCGATTTACCGTGAATTGCAAATGTTAAAGATGCTGCGAAAATACGCATCACCCCCAACCCCGTATTGCGCACCCATGAATTTCGACGTCAATTCCTGGAAGCGCGACAAAATTTGTTCCTCTGTGTTTCATCCAACTCAAACTGTAGGCCCTGTTGTGCGCCTGCCTAGCCAGTTCCTTACCCACTGATCTTTGGCTTTGCTCCATAAGCCAACCAAACCATCTGGTGAGAAAAACACAATCAACAAGAATACCAAACCGATCAATGTATTGAATCGTTCACGATCGATGAAATCAATTGCGAAATTCTCAACTAGCACAAAGACAATCGCCCCGAGAAATGCACCAATCGGGTGCATGATGCCACCAATCACTGCAATAATGATGAGATCAAAGGTTGGGGCAAACCCAACGGAACCGGCGGAAATTCGGTTGTTGTACCAAACCATGAGGATCCCTGCGAACGAAGCCATCAGTCCCATCAGGGTAAACGCTGCAACCCGATGAAACCCCACCCAATATCCGAGTGCCCGCATTCTTCTTTCATTGTCGCGGATACCCTGAAGTGCCAACCCGAACGGACTGCGCTCTATGTATTTTACAAATCCATAGGACAACCCAGCTGTAACCAAGCATAGGTAGTAAAAAACGACTGGCCCACGAAGATCTACCCCACCGACAACCGGAGCGAGCACACCATTGAATCCGGTAAAACCATTGAAAAAAGTATAGTTCTGCCGTGCAAAGTAGAAAAAAACTACGGACAGGGCCAGTGTGATCATCAACATGTAGATACCCTGGGTCCTTACAGAGATGAGTCCGATAAGAAATCCAGCAAAAGTACCGAGTGAAAGGCCGATAAGCACCCCAACCGGCCATGGCAACAAGATGCCGACACCCACATTGTTAATACCGAAGTACGCTACTGAGTAACCCGCGACGCCCGCCACGGTCACCTGTGCCAATGAAATCATGCCGCCATAACCCGCAAGAAAAACGATGGTCAGCGCGATCATCCCCAGAATCATCGCATTGGCACCAATTTGCACTGCCCAAAATGGTGTCACAACCAACGGGTAGATTAAGAGAAGTGCTCCAACAATAATGATTGTGGGACTGAATTTGAGGGAAATCGTCATTCTTTACGCCCCAAAATTCCGTGCGGGCGAACGGCCAACACCGCGACCATAATAATAAACGTATACACCACGCCATAATCTGGCGTGTATGCGAGCCCATATTGTTCAGCCAGGCCAATCAGTAGCGCCCCAATCGCGGCACCACCAACGCTGCCCATACCCCCAACAATGACGACAACCAAAGACGACAGCAGATAACGCAAATCTTCCCCAGGTGCGATTGAAAGTGCCGTCCCGCCAATAACTCCCGCAAAGCCAGCGAGCCCGGCACCCAACGCAAACACCAAAATAAAAACAACCGGCACGTTAATGCCCTGGGCACCCAACATTTCTTTGTCATCAACGCCCGCTCGAACCATCATTCCGAATCGTGTTCGATTCAGCAACAACCACAACAGGATGCCTATGGCAATGGCGACTCCGAGGAGAAAAAGTCGGTAGGTGCTGTACCCTTTAAAACCGCCGACCAAATCGAATCGGGTAAACCCCAGAAGATAATCGGGCGGTGAGAACTGATACGTCAGGCCGGTCCAATGCGCAAGCATCAAATCTGCTACGATGATTGAAAGACCAATTGTAATTAACGCTTGCCGAAGTTCCTGGCCCTGCATCCAGCCAAGCAAGACTTTCTGCATAACCACCCCGAACACCGCCATTGAAGCGGTTCCTGCAATCACACCCAAATACCAATTACCCGTTGCGTCAGCAACGTCATAACCAATATAAGCGCCCAACAAATAGAGTGTGCCATGAGCCAGATTTACCGTTCTCATTAACCCGAAAATGAGAGTGAACCCGCTGGCCACGATAAAATAGAGGGCCGCAAGCGTCAGACCATTAAAGGTGACTGTAAGAAATAACTTCAAACCCCCTTCCTCCTAACTACAATTTCTTGTCGTGGTAGCACTTCCGAATCGTTACCACTCTGATTTGAAATACAAGAATAACCTATTCTGCAAATTCGAAGCGACCCTAAGGGAATCCCCGAAACTCCCAAAATCACCTGGCGATCAGTGGCTATAGACAATTAAGTCATACTAGTTCTGCTAAGTTTAGGTTGGCCGAAACATCTATTTTTTGCTAATGAACTCAATAATGGCTTTAGGTGGTCAGACCAGTTTTACCTATGCCGCGTTCGTCTTTGCGATATGACATCGAACAAATCAATCAAAAACATTCAACGAAAGGCGAAATAAAAAAACAGTCACATAGCTTCAATTACGTTGGTCGTACGTGATTACAGTATCCAAACATGAGGCATATAGCGCTGATACAGTTATAAGATCGTAAACTACCAAATATTGAAGCTTTATAATGGTTTCGGTAGGAAGATTGCCGGATTAATGTCAGGGGAAACCGATCGGTTTGAAAGAAGGTTGGCAAAAAGATAGGTTGTACGTTTGCGAGACTTGCATCCGAGACGCTCCGGTACCGATAGATGAACCGACTGAAGGCCAAAAACTGAGTGACGCATTAAAAAATGAACTATCCGGTTCAAGCCTCTCTAACGACTTGGTCTTCCGGCAAGTTCACTGCTTGAATGGCTGCCTGAAACCTTGTAACGTCGCTTTACGAGCCCCAGGCAAATTTAACCTGCGGTTTAGCCTTTTGAGGGAGGCTGATGCTGCTGCAGTATTGAAGATGGCTGAACTCTATATTCAGCATCCGACTGGTGACGTACCGCCAGATTTATGGCCAGCCCAGCTGGACAATAAATTGACGGTACGAACGCCTCCACCTCCGCAATTCAATGCGGGCAGAGGCAAATGAACTGATAGGAGAAACATTAAAGGAGGCATCACTATGGCAAACACAATATTTACGAATGTAAACGTATTCGACGGCACAAGCCCTGTGCTCTACCCGGCTGAAGTCTTGGTCCAGGGCAATCGGATCAAAGAAGTTGCTCGAGGTGAGGGCAAACAGCTGCAACGAGACGGCGCAGAAGAAGTTGATTGTGGTGGCGCCACGCTAATGCCGGGTCTCATCAACACGCACTGCCACATGACTTACATCAATGCACCAGGCGTGCCAGAGACCTGCGCAGTGCCAATAGAAGAACATGTTTTGATTTCGTCCTATAACGCGAAATTGATGTTGGACATGGGTTTCACAGCCGTGATCGGTGCAGCAGCTGCCAAAGCCCGGCTAGATATTGTTATCCGTAATGAAATTGAAGCCGGTCGGTTACAGGGGCCTCGCATGCTCGCGTGCAGTCCAGAACTCACGGTCACTGGCGGACTCGCAGATGACAGCAAGATCGATTCCGGTGACATGAAGTTCATCCGGGATATGCCGTCAATTTCGATCGTCGGAGACGGGCCAGATGAATTTCGCAAGATTGTTCGCACCATGATCCGCGAAGGCGCTGACGTGATCAAATTTAATAATTCGGGCGACTCATTCTGTTTTCCCCGCGTCTCTGCTGAAATTAATCCGATGACAGATGAGGAAGTCCGGACCATCGTCGAAACAACCAAGAATATGGGGAAACGCTTATCCGCCCATGCGCACGCGGATTCCGGAGTACGCCAATGTATCGAGCACGAGGTCGAATTGATCTATCACGCGTCTTTTGCAAACGACGAAACCATCGAGATGCTGGAGAAAGTGAAAGACAAGCATTGGGTTACACCGGCTATTGCTGCCCGATACAACACCACCTATGAAGCTGGCGACTGGGGTATCACCGTGGACGTCGCAGAAACCATTGGCAACAAACGGGAACTCGAAGCAGGTTGTGAGGCAATGGCAAAAATGCACAAAGCCGGTATTAAGGTCCTTCCTTTCGGTGACTATGGCTTCGCTTGGATCCCCATGGGCACTGACAGCCGCGACTTCGAGCATTTTGTAAACCTGATGGGCTTCGAGCCTTGGGAAGTGCTTCGTGCCGCCACGGCTTACGGCGGTGAAGCATTCATGGGAGACAAAATGGGCGAGATTAAAGAAGGTTTCCTGAGCGACATCATCATCATTGATGGCGATCCTCTTGCCGATATCACACTGTTCCAGGATCGAAACAACATTCTGGCAATTATGAAAGATGGTCAGTTCCATAAACCATTTCAAGGGCGAGCCGCCCAAGAACAGCGTCAGGTCGCTTAATTAAGAACTACTCATTCGTAGAGAAGCCTCGCATAAAACCTGCTCCTGGCTATTTAGGAGCAGGTTTTTTTTGGCGCAATTGGAATTGCGTCCTATTAAAAAGATCTGTATTGCTGTTTCCGCGTCACACCGCAATCAAGCGACACTCGATCGAACCGGAGCTTCTCCAGACATCCACGTAAAGCGTACTTTACACAGTCGTCCTCGATCGTATAATCAAAATTAGATGGCATACCGATATAGCTAACAATAGAAATTCACTGAAGTTTGCGTTCGAACACGAGGAATTGAGCCATGACAATTGAAGTTACTGGGATGTTGCATACAGGCTATCGCATCGGTACCGATGGCGAGCAAGTCGATGCAATTGTCGAGTTTTATAAAAATGTCTTCCAGCTCGATATTGATCCGAATCGGCCCCATATTCCGACCATTCCAGGCGCATGGGTTCAGTTACCCGAATCTCAAATCAAACCCCAGTTTCATTTGTTCGTTGCCGATGGCGTATCACCAGCTGCTAGAAGCCAACAAGAAGATCCGACAAGAACACACGTGGCACTTGCCGTTAAGGACCTTTCCGCAGCAAAGGCTCATCTGAAAGATCTCGGTGTCGAGTATTGGGAATTTGGGGGGCTGGTAGGCACAGCCCAGGTGTTTTTTGAAGACCCCGCTGGCAACATGCTTGAGCTTCAGGAAACACCATAACGACGGCAGCTCTGAAGTTAGAGGCCGTTAGCTCGCGAAATCCGCGGGCCGAATTTCAGTGACTATTGGGCATCACGGTCCGAATTTCCCAGAATCGCAGTACGTATATTAAGAACGGGCACGACTGAAATCGCGAGGACTGTTGGCTGTTATCCGACGGAAACTTCGGATTTCTTTAAAAAAATTGTTGGCAACAATTCTCGCTATCATGAATTTTTCTTGAATTACCTCTATTGCGGCCCGATGGGGATAAATTCTTTTGAGTGTATCAACTTGAACTGACGCTACAATCTTTCTAAGTTTATAGTGGGCGGTATCACTGACGAGAATATTTTCACGGGCGGAACACCGTCCACCAAAGGAGGCTCCCATGCCAAACACTGTTTTTACCAATGCCAGAATTTTGGATGGAACAGGCGATTCGTCGTTTAGCGGTGAAGTTCGAATCGACGGTAATCGGATTCAACACATTTCTATCGACGGTTCCCAGCTTTCACACGACGATGCTGACGTGATTGACTGTGCTGGCGCGACCTTGATGCCAGGACTCGTAGAGGCGCACGCTCATGCGAGCTTTGGCAACACCGCAACTTTAGAGGCGCTCGGCGAAGTCCCCATTGAAGAGCACACCTTAATGACCATGAAGCATGTGAAACTGCTCCTCGATCAAGGGTTCACCAGTATCAATAGTGCCGCTGCAGCCAAGGCACGACTGGATGTCGTCATTCGCAATGCGATCAACGCCGGTGATATACCGGGGCCTCGTATGCTGGCTGCATCACCAGAACTTACACCGACAAGCGGTCTAGGTGACGTAAACCTTCGTCATATGAAGCGCGATTCATTCGCGATCGTTTGCGACGGACCTGAAGAATTCAGAAAAGTAGCACGTGAGATGGTCAGAGAAGAGGTCGATACTCTTAAAATCAATCCATCGGGCGATGAATTTGTACCGTTTGCCAAGGCCCGTCATACCGTGATGAATGACAGTGAAGTAGCCGCGGTCTGTGAGGTCGCACAGTCCCGCGACCTGCGAGTGGCAACTCACGCCCGAAGCGCTGAAGCTGTAAAGATGAGCCTTCGTCATGGGTGCGAGATCATTTACCACGCGACGCTGATGGATGACGAAGCTCTAGATTTATTAGAAGCCGCAAAAGATCGAATTTTTGTGGCCCCTACCATTGGCATTCAAATTACGACATTACACGAAGCCAGTGATTGGGGAATCACAACCGAGGTTGCCGAAAGTCTTGGGATGCGACGAGAACTCGAAATTGGCGCCGAGAGCATGAAGGAATTGCACCGCCGAGGTGTAAAAGTGCTGCCAGGCGGGGACTACGGCTTTGCCTGGAATCCTATTGGCACCAATGCTCGCGATCTCGAGCATTTTGTAAATTATCTGAACTTCACTCCAATGGAAGCGATCGTAGCAGCCACAAAATATGGCGGCCAAATAATGATGATGGGTGACGAGTTAGGACTGATTAAAGAAGGTTATCTTGCCGACCTTTTAATCGTCGATGGTGACCCAGTAAAAGATATCAGTATCCTTCAGGATTCATCGCGCCTGCTAGGAATCATGAAGGACGGCAACTTTCACAAACGTCCAAGCGACCAATTGGCAGTCCAACGACAAGCCGCATGAAGGCAGAGAAACTGTTTATCCATCATGGGGAGTGGAACATGGTGTCAGATCGATGAGTGAGATTCTTTTTCTTCACTACGATCGCGCAGCCCTTGACGCGGAATATGATAATCGCGCCAAAGTAACTGGCGCTGAGGACTATATCGCCCAGTGGAACGCTCGTAGCAAAGAGGCTCGATCAGAATTCGAATGCAACCTGGACCTCGCCTACGGGCCAAGTAATACCGAGACACTTGATATTTTTCCGTCAAACACGCCGGGTAAATCCCCAATCAATATCTTTTTCCACGGAGGTTATTGGCGTGCAAACCATAAGGAACAATTCAGTTACGTAGCGTACAGTCTCCGTGGAACTGGCGCCATAACCGTCATAGTGAACTACGCTCTAGTCCCAGAAGTTAGTTTTGACGAACTTGTCCGCCAGTGTCGCGCAGCGCTTGCTTGGGTTTGGAATAATGCGGATCACTTTGGGGGTGATCGCGAGAAAATTTTTGTCTCAGGTCACTCTGCCGGCGGGCACCTCGTTGCGATGATGATGGCTACCGATTGGCCCAGATTCGACGTTGGATTGCCTGTCCAACCGATCTGTGGTGGTTGTGGAATCAGCGGCCTGTATGACCTCGAGCCCATTCGGCTCTGTTTTCTGAACGAGGACCTTAAGCTCAGCAAGGAAACCGCGAGACGCAATAGCCCCATGAAACAGCGACGCACCTGTCTCGCGCCCCTGTTGTTACCGGTGGGCGCTAGCGAAGGTCCCGAGTATCTGCGTCAGTCGAACGAACTTTCTGAAGCTTGGTCCCGCTCTGGAGAAACACCCAAGGTCTTGGTGATGCCAGATCACAACCACTTTTCAATCGCCACACAGCTGGATGATCCAAACAGTAAACTTTCTCAAGCGCTACAGCATCAAATGAACCTGAACCCGTCCACATGATGGGGTAAACATCCAGCACACCAACAAAGGAATTCATCATGTCTACGATCATTCTTCTAATCGGAGCTTTTGATGTAAAAGGAGAAGAGTACGCCTTCGTAAAAAAGCAAATAGAGAACCAAGATTGCAGCGTGCTCACCATGAATATCGGGGTCTTAGGTGACACGGATTTATTTACAACCGACATTCCCAATGAGCTGGTTGCCAAGGCCGGCGGAGCGGAAATTGCAAAACTTCAGAAAGACAAAGATCGGGGTAAAGCCATGGAAGCCATGGCCAAAGGAGCCGCCGCACTGACCAGACACTATTTTGATGAGGAAAAAATTCACGGCGTAGTCGGTATGGGTGGCAGTGGTGGAACCAGCGTCATCTCAAGCGCCATGAGAGCTTTGCCGATTGGCGTGCCCAAAGTATTAGTCTCGACAGTAGCAGCCGGTGACACCACCATTATTACAGGTGTCAAGGACATCACGATGATTCCCTCCATTGTTGATGTCGCTGGTATCAATCCGATCAGCGAGAAAGTTTTTAAGGAAGCTGTCGGCGCTATCTGTGGCATGACACGAATGGATTATTCGCTCAGCGGTGAATCCAAACCAGTGATCTGCGCCAGCATGTTTGGAAATACCACGGAATGCGTAAATATGTGCCGCGAATCGCTAGTTGAAAAGGGGTACGAAGTATTGGTATTTCACGCTACAGGTACGGGCGGTCGTACTATGGAAGGTTTGGTTGATGATGGGTATGTAGACGCTGTTTTGGATATCACTCCAACAGAATGGGCTGACGAAATTTGCGGCGGTGTATTTAGTGCGGGTCCCGACCGACTGGCAGCGCCCGGCCGTGCCGGGATACCCCACTTGATTGCCCCCGGATGTGTGGATATGGCCAACTTCGGCCCGATCAATTCGGTCCCAGAAAAATATAGTAATCGACAATTATATGAATGGAATCCGAATGTGACATTGATGCGCACCAACGTTGAGGAAAATAGAACTATGGGGAAAATCTTCGCGGAGAAAGCCAATACTTCCCTGGGCCCGGTGGCTTTTCTTTTGCCAACCCGCGGTGTATCTATACTGGATAGCGACGGGGATCAATTTTGGTTGCCTGAAGCCGATCGAGCGATGTTTGATGCGATTAAAGAAAATCTCAACCCGCGAATTGAAGTAGTGGAATTGGATGCGAATATTAATGATGCTGCTTTCTCAGAAACAGCAGTCGACATGCTGTTGGCGCTTATGCCTCCCAGCAGAGATTGATTAGCAATCGAATGGAGCAAGAGTATGGCTTTTACAAGACAACAAGTAATTGATCGCCTTCGTGCGAGCATCGACAAGGGGGTACCTATAATCGGTGGTGGTGCAGGCACTGGAATTTCCGCAAAATTCGAAGAAGCCGGTGGCGTTGACTTGATTGTGATCTATAACTCCGGACGTTTCCGGATGGGTGGTCACGGCTCCCTAGCGGGTTGTATGCCCTACGGTGATGCCAATGCTATCGTCATGGAAATGGCCTATGAAGTACTGCCTGTAGTGAAAAATACACCCGTTTTAGCTGGCGTCTGCGGAACAGACCCCTTTCGGATGATGGATGTGTTCCTCAAACAGGTTATCGATGTCGGCTTCTCAGGAATTCAAAACTTCCCCACGGTGGGTCTTTGCGATGGAATGTTTCGGCAAAACTTGGAAGAAACTGGCATGGGGTTCGGCCTTGAGGTCGATATGATTCGCCAAGCCAACCAGTTGAATCTGTTTACTACGCCGTATGTTTTCAATGTTGATGAAGCTAAGGCTATGGCTGAAGCTAATGCCGATGTTGTAGTGGCTCATATGGGCTTAACCACTAAAGGTTCAATCGGCGCAAGTACCGCATTGACCTTGGAGGAAGCGCCAAGCAAGGTGCAAGAACTTTGCGATGCTGCTAAACGAGTAAATCCAGATATTGTGTGTCTCTGTCATGGTGGTCCGATTTCCATGCCAGATGATGCCGAATACGTCCTAAGAAATACCGAGGGAGTGCATGGATTCTATGGCGCTTCAAGCATGGAGCGCTTGCCTACAGAAGTCGCTATTACAGAACAAATGAAAGAATTTAAAGCAATCCAATTCTAGATGTCAGCTTCAAGCTGAAAGGTTTCCGGTTCTATTGGGCGGTAAAACTTGTCGTTGTTAGATTGCTGGGACTCATTGTAGGTTAATCGTAATGATTCTTCTGGCGCTTGAATCACGTCGATGGTTCCTAATGAGCATACGCCAATTTGGCTGGTGACAGCGTACAATAGAATGAAATCATTCAGAGAAAAGTGATGCGGTTTGCATGCGACACTGGAGGTACATTTACAGATCTGATTGTTGAAGACAACAACGGCTTCCTCTCTATATACAAAACGCCGACCACGCCCGAAGATCCCGTACTTGGCGTACTGCACTCACTCAAACTGGCATCGGACGACCGAAATATTTCCCTAGCCAAACTATT
>ENA-UPTF01000712-UPTF01000712.1-marine-metagenome-genome-assembly--contig:-NODE-712-length-22461-cov-6.212071_pt1 | contig 22461 bp, 29 predicted proteins | sample MGYA00238166_ERZ767019 | MGnify/ENA primary metagenome ERZ767019 (study PRJEB28930, sample SAMN06266391) | marine metagenome | isolation source: Sea water from 250 m depth | place: Atlantic Ocean | study... | reverse complement strand
CGAGCTGATGCCGCTCGACCGGTGATCGCAATTTCACCGCCCCAAGGCCCTAAGAAAGCCGGGGGAATTCACTTTGAAACCGCCATGCTCGAAGCCTCAGACAGTCTCGAATTTGAACGGGCAAGCGCCCTACGAGACCGGCTAAAAGCGATTGAGCGAATTTACGAAGGGCAGAAGGTCGTTGGGCCGGGTAATGAAAATCTCGATGTGATCAGTGCTGCCTATGGCGGTGAGGAGGCATGGGTTGAGATCTTCTTCGTACGGCATGGCAATTTAATTGGTCGAGACCACTTTACGATGAGCGGTACTCGTGATGAAGTTGGCGAAGAGATACTCGCGCGATTCATCGAGCAGTTTTATTCGTCAGCATCGCACGTCCCGAGACGGATTCTCGTTCCCGCACAGGTCAATCGGGAATCGGTCATCACAGAGTGGCTCGAATCACGGCGCGACGGCCCTGTGGAAATTGCGTTCCCACAACGGGGTGCAAAACGACGACTGGTGCAGATGGTTAGCGAAAATGCTATCCAGGGACTCGAACAGTTGAAATTAAAGTGGATATCAGACACCACGCGAATGGAACAGGCGATGTCTGAATTGCAAGAAGAGCTGAATCTGGCATCACTTCCCCAACGTATCGAGTGCTATGACATATCGCATATCCAGGGAACAAACACAGTTGCAAGCATGTCGGTATTTCAGGATGGAAAGCCACTTTCATCGGACTATCGCCGTTTCAAGATAAAGAGCCATGATAGAAACGATGATTTCGCTTCAATGCAGGAAGTTCTGACTAGGCGGTTCAAACGTTTGAAGAATGCGAGAGAAGGTGGTGAAGAAAACGCCAGCTTTGCCGTAGCACCTGATCTCGTACTGATTGACGGCGGTAAAGGACAACTGTCATCAGCGGTCGAGGTTATGTTGCATCTCGGTCTTCCCGATATTCAACTTGCGTCAATCGCAAAACGTGAAGAAGAGATTTTCTTACCGGAAGCAGCAGAACCTGTGATCATACCGAGAAACTCTCAGGCACTCTTCCTCCTGCAAAGGGCTCGAGATGAGGCACATCGGTTCGCCATAACTTTCCACCGTCAACGTCGTTCAAAGTCTTCTGTGCAATCTGGGCATGCATAAACCAAAACTCTATGTTCATTTGGTGCTTTTGGATTTGATAATCGTGGATAATATACTAGTCTGGAACCACAATCAACACAATATCTGTTGGCCCTTCTAGTTCTGGCCAATGTAACACTCCTGCATATTGTATATTATAGATCTAATATTAGATCGCAATGGTCTAACGATCTAAACCAAATACACACAAAAGTTCATCTTTTTTGTTTTGGAGATTAGAAAAGCGCCGCCCATCAGACTTGAACTGATGACCAATCGATTAACAGTCGAACGCTCTACCACGCTGAGCTAGGGCGGCACTAGATTTTTCCTAGTGATTTACGATTTAATTCTTCCGAAATTAACTATTATTGAATTTTGAAAAAAACTCTATAATTTCACTAGTGTGAGACTCAACAATATCAACTATTTCCATATGCTCTTCTGGTGAGGGCTCTCTTTTATGATAAACTTGAAATGCACTTAATGCCGAACCAACCATCTCACCTACAAAAAAACCACATAAAAAATCACCCGTATTTTCACATTTCCAGACATCGTTTATTCTAGGTGATGCACCAGCATTTTTGTATAATTCTAGTGTTTCAGTTACAAGTTTTTCAGTTTGTTTTTTAAATTCAGAATCTAACGTCAATTAAATCAGCATTTAAAAATAATTATTTTTCAATTCCCTTATTCTTTTCAAATTTGTAAATCCCATCTAAAAATACACGATGATCTTTATTTTTTACTTTGGACTTGTTTTCGATTTCTGCTGCAGTTTGTGTAACATCTGTAAGTACATGACCAGTAATAATTACATCATCGCCCTTTGGAACAACCTTAGTCTTCCCCCAAATTTTAGTAATTCTTGGTGCACGTTCACCTTGAAAATTTTCAATTAATACTTGACTACCTTCCACTTTTACATTAATTGGAAAATGTGAAAAAACTACTTTCATCTTTATTGTATAACCTTCAATCACACCTTCAAATAAATTTCTTATTATAGATCTTGCTGTATTCATAATTGCAAAATTAGCATTTCTAGTACCTTGAGCTTTTAATAAAACACTACTGTCACCAATTTCTATATCTACGGGAATTTTTTTAAAATTTTTATATGTTTTTCCAAGTGGTCCTTCAACATTTAGCATGTGCGATTTAAAAGAAACTTTAACATCATCTGGGATTTCAACTTCAGTTGAAAATTTTCCTAATTGTTTAGTAGACATAACCTATCAAGAATCCCCCTAAACCTTTACTCATTGCTTCATGATGTGACATTACACCTTGATTAGTTGTTACAACCAACATCCCTCTACTATATGATGGCAGATATTGTTGCTCCCAACTAGAATACTCGTCTCTCTTTACTTTAAATTGTGGTGTGATAGAACCACATTTTGATATTTTTGCAAATAATTCAATTTTAAACTTGCCACCACGTTTATCATCAATATGCTCAAAATTTTTGATATATCCATCTTTTTTGAGTGTATTTAGAACATTTAGAGCCAATTTTGATGTAGGAAGAACAATACATTCTGACTTCCTTCTAGATTCCGTGTTGTCTAACGTGACAAATAAATTTGCTAAAACATTAGTTGCTGGCAAACCATATCACCTTAATTTTTTAAATCCCAGGGAGTTTGCAACTTCCCTAAAACATTGTCTGCATAAGTGTAAATCATATTTTTGGATACATGATGTGTAACAACCACAAATTTTACACCAACGTGAGCCTCTACCAAAGTTTTTTTCTTTTCGCTCCGTAAAACCAGTTCCACGATTACCATATGATCTATCTTTTGTCATTAGGAAACAACAACCCCAAATTCTTTTATCAGATAATCTTTTGATTCAGTAGGCGTAATTTTGTGATTTTTTCCAACATTTGCTTTATGCTTACTTCTAGTTCTAACTCTAAATCCAGCACGTGTTAATCTAGCATTAACATCTAATCCTAAAATTCCAATTTTTGGGTCGTATTTTATACCAGGAATATCAATATGCTCCAATATACCAAATGACAGGTTACCCATTTTATCAATTGATCTTCCATTGACATTATTTCCTTTCGCTTCAAACAGTTTTTTTAACAAAACTTTAGCATCGTTGCCTCTTACTGTAACTGCTGCACCTATTGGTTCACCTTTTCGAACACCCCAATCTCGCTGTGCCTTTTTTGCGGTGCGATTAGATGATTTTTTATTTGAAATTTGATCCAATGCTTTTTTTGCATTTTCTACTGCATCACCAGATTTACCAACACCCATGTTAAGAACAACTTTTTCTAACTTAATCTCTTTCATTATGTTTTGAATTTCCTGCGTCATGGTATTATGTAACTCCTATAACCGGTTTGTCTTTTCCAACAGGCATAATCATTTCTGCTGGAATTTCAATTTCACTATCTTCAAGCTTAAAGATGACTCGTTTAGGAAGAACAAATGTACCTTCTTTAATTTCAGTAATACTTCCTACTTTCCCTGCGTTTGCACCCCTTATGATTAATCCTAATACACCTTTTTCTAATTTAATTACATCTAGAATTTTTTGCTCAGGTACCTGTAAAATGCATGTGTCACCAACGCTTACTTTTGTTTCATCAATTAATGATCTACCATCATGAAATCCAATTTGTGTTTTGCCATGTTTTATACTTACTTTAGATTTAACTCGGACAAGTTTTTTTGATTTTTCTTCGGCTTTAATTATAATTGGCTGTAATAATGTGCCATCTTTTGGTACTAAGCGATAAACTTCTTTTAGACCATCTAATTCTATGACATCCATCAGACCTATTCCATGGTGCAATGATTTTCTTTTAACGCCATCCACTGTAACTTTACCACCATATATTGCAAATTTTGCCTCCCTTAAGGTATTGACTGTTTTTAACGTATCACGTAGAAAAACTGCAGATGGAATTGATACATTTTTGCCATGTGAGCCAGGGCGTACAGTCACAACAAAGCGTTTATCTTTTCTTGTAATTCCCCAGAAAAGTGGTGCCATTTGCCGTTTTAATTTTTTACTACCAGCTATCTTTACCAATTATTTTTTCTCCATTTCATTTTTTTTCATTTTCGATGTTTTATTTGTTGATTTTGAAATTTTTTCCTCTTTTTTAGTAGTTGTTTTTTCTTGTTTTGCCACTACTTTTTTCTCAGTTTCTGGTCGTGCAGCTCTAACATTTTTTCCCTCTAGTTTGTTTATTCTCCACTTATCATCAGTGTTCAAACCAGTAACTTCGATGTTGCTAGTGTGAACAAACACATCATATTTTTCACCTTTTAATTTTTCTTTTTTAACACCTTCAATTGTTAAACCGTTGTCTGCTGAGGATACTTTTGTAACTTTACCATCTACACCATTAAATTCACCACGAATGACTTTTACAGAATCACCTTCTATTACACGAATACTCCTTTTACCATATTTTTTTCGTAGATTTTTTGAAAGCATGCTGGATAGTTGTGTACTAGCAGTTTGCATTGTTGCATAGTAAATTTGTTTATTTCTCATTTTCGTCGGTTTCATTTTATACCACCATTGATGCCAAGTTTGCTACACGTGGCCATTTTTCAGTTGCTTCTGCTGCTACCGGTCCTTTTATGTCAGTTCCTTTTACTTCCCCTTCAGGTGTGATTAATACACCAGCATTATCTTCAAATTGGACCCTTACACCATTAATTCTGTTTATTGCATATTTTTGTCTGATTATTACTGCACCAAAGATTTGTTTTTTCAACTCAGCAGGACCTTTTTTGACAACAACATTACAAAAATCACCAACTGCTGCAGCTGGTAGTCTAGACACTCTAGTTTTATGACCATGTACATTTACCACTTCTATAATTTTTGCACCTGTATTGTCTGCACAAACTATTTGTGCTCCAACTGGAATTGATCTAGTTACATACAGTCTAAAGTCAACTACATTTTTACCCCCTTTACTTCTTGCACCGCCCATTATTCTTTAACCTCCACCACTACAAACGATACTGATTTTGCTAATGGTCTACACTCAGCAGCAATAACTAGATCACCCTCATTAACTTGTATATTTGTAGGAACATGTGCATGAATACTATTTTTACTTCTAGCATAACGTTTGAACTTACTAAAGTACACCGGTGATTCTTTTTGTATGACTACGGTGTTTTTTGCTTTAGTTTTTACAACTTTACCTTCAAATAGTTTTCCACGTATTGCTAAAGTTCCATTAAATGGATTTTTTTTATCATTTTCATCGGGATTTTGTTTTGGTACTTTAACTTTGATACCAATATTTCTGGATTCTGTCATTTGTTTTTCATCTCATTTAGCCTAGTTAACATTCTTGCAATATCCCTTTTTATTGGTTTAATTTTTCCAGATTCCTTTCGTAGTGTTCCTTTAGCATTTTCAACTTCAAGTTTTGATAATTCTGTTCGTGTTTCCTCTATACGACTTTTCAGATCACTCTCATTTAATTCACGAATTGATTTCATTTTTAATCTACCCATTATTTCATCATCTTCTCTTCTTCTTCCATACTGTTAATTTCTTTAATTTTTGCCTCTTCAATTTTTACTATCTCTGATTCAGTTTCTGCTTTTGACACATCTTCATCTGGTGATTTCTTGATTTCTTCATCTGGTGATTTCTTGATTTCTTCATCTGGTGATTTCTTGATTTTCGTATCTGTGATTTTTGATTCATTAGTTTTTCCTTTAAATTCAAATTCAGGAATATATTTTTCCTTTCTAGCGATTCTAATTCTGACACCAATTAATCCCATAGGAGTTTCTACATGAACAATATCTTCATCTACTATCACATCTGCATGGTGACCAGCTCTTGGTAAAATCCCTGCAACATGTTTTTCAAATGCTGATCTATCACCACGTAATTTTCCAGATATTGTTATCTGTGTACCCATTGCATCGTTTTCCATGATTTGCTGCATTGTCCACATTGTCGCACGTCTAAATGCAGTTCCTCTTTCAAGATGTGCAGCCATTCTATTGCACATCACTCGAGGGGAAAGCTCTGGTTTTTTGATTTCTTCAACAGAAATCTGTGGGTTTTTTAACCCAAATTCAGTTTCTAGTTTTTCTGTTAATTCTCTAATACCAGTTCCTTTTCTACCAATAACTATGCCAGGTCGTGTGACGTACAAAACTACTCTTGTACCTGTTGGGGTTTTAGAAACTTCGACTTTTGAAAATCCAGACTCTTTAATTTTATTTCTTAAATAATTATTTAGTAACATCATATTATAATTATCTTTGATTACATTTTTTACTGCAGACATAATTATAGCTCCTGCGCCACAATTTCTAAATGTGTTAAAACATTATTGTTAGCTGTTGCACGGCCTTGTGCTCTTGGCATAATTCTTTGAATGATAACACCTTTTTGTGCTGTTGCATTGATAATTTTTAATCGGTCAAGATCCATTCCTTTGTATTCTGCATTTGACTCTAGATTGTCTAATAGTTTTAAAACTTCAGTTACTGCTTTTTCAGGATATCTTCCAGACATTACTCCTGGATCTGTTCTATGACCAACTTGATTTTTGAATCGTTTGAACGGAATACTCCTTTTATGAGTAAGTACACTTTGAAGATAATCTCTCGCTTTTTCAATAGTTAGTCCTTTGATAGCAACAGCTATTTCTCGTGTATGCTTATGTGATACTTTTTTCTCTCTCATTGATGCTCTAACATGTCTTGTTGAATCATAATTTTGAAATGCGTAATCGTATCTTCCCATTTTAATCACTTTAGTGGTACGTATAGACTAGATCTTGATGCACCTACGCCAGGTGCACCATGGCTGACTTTTTTATTTGTAATTACATATTCACCAATATAGTGTCCAATCATTTCACTAGAAAATGTAATTGGTGTGAATTCTTTACCGGAATATACATTGACAGTCACTCCAAGCATGTATGGTAAGATTATAAGATCTCTTTGATGTGTTTTTATTGGATTTTTATTTTTGCCCTGTTTTGCAAGCTTAATCTCCTCTCTCAGTTTCTTTTTGTTATCTGAAAGTCCTCGTTTCAATGAGCGTCTTTGCCTGGAATTTAGCAAAATAAGTAATTCCTCATTAGAGATATTTTGTAATTCCTCATCTGTTTTTCCTTTGTAATTAAATATCTTTACCATTATTTCTCACCAATTGTATTAATCATGAATTTTTCTGTCAATTTATAGCATTCCTATTTTTGTTGCCAAATCCCTGGCTTTGTCTATGGATTCAAATTTAACAAATGCCTTTTTACCATAAATCGTTCTTGCTGTTTGAACACTTATTGTGTTTTCATTATAAAGCATTTTTACAGCTTCCTGTATCATTAATTTTGACGCCTCTTTTTTTACTAGGAAACATATTTTTTGCTCATTTTCTACCATTGCAAATGTTTTTTCTGTAATGTACGGCCTGACAATTATTGCAGTTGCTTCTTCTACATTCATTGTAAAGTCACCATTAGTTCTAAATGAGTTGATTTTATCTGAGAAATCTCCTCAATTGCCTTTTTAGAAAATACAGTTAATCTGATTACAGTTCCTCCAGGTGCTAGATTCAAAACACTTAGATCTTTTGCAGCACATACATCAACACCTGGAATACTAGAACATGCTTTGGATATTTTTTGAGAGTTTGATACAACGAATAAAACACTTTTACCAATTTTTGATGTACGTCCACGTAAGGCAATTTTACCAGTGCGCTTCTTTCTACCCTCAAGTCTTTTTACATCTTCTATCAGATTGAGACTGTTTAACACCTCAATCATCTTTTTAGTATTTGAAATATTTTCTACATCATCTGATATAATCACTGGAAATGATTTAATTTCTGATACTTTATGACCACGCATTTCAATTAATTCTTTTGATGATGTTGCAGCAATTGCTGAGCATAATGCTAATTTATTTTCTTTTTTATTGATTTTTTTATGAATAATTTTATTTACGTACGGACGATGAGCTTGTCTACCACCTCTTGTACCAGCAACTTCACCACCTTGGCCTTGTCTACCACCTCCACCACCTTTCATTCTAGCGATTCTAGAAACACCTCTACCGGTTGGAGGATCATTAGAGTCTGCTACTACATCCTGGCCTGCAGTAGGGTGAGTGGCATGTTTTTGAAATCCATGTGATTCTAAATTTATGTATGCTTTATGGATTAAATCATGATTTACTTTGGTATTAAATACAATTGGCAGATCAATCGGTGTAGATTTTTTACCATCTAAAGTTAATACATCAGATTTCATTAAATTACAACCTCCAAAACATTTGGCTTAAGTATTTTTTTTGGCTCTTTTCTTATCTGCTTTCTTAGTTTAATTAGTCGTCTATATGTTCCTGGAACTGAACCTTTTACAATAATAAAATCTCCGGTAACATTTCCAAAATGTTTGAATCCTCCATCGGGATTTATTGTAAATTCTTCTTTTCCAGTGTTACTCATCACCATTATTCTTTTATTATATTCAATTCTTTGATGAAAACCTGTTTGCCCAGCTCTAGGAACTGTATACATTACATTTTGTGGTGTTATAGGACCTAATGAACCGAGTTCTCTTACAGTTTTTCTAGATTTATGTTGCTTTCTTTTTGCACCCCATCGATAAATAACACCTTGCCATCCTTTACCCTTTGTAATTGCTGCAGTATCAACATATGTTCCATTTTCAAAGACCTCATCAATCTTTACTTCTTTTCCAAGTAAATCTTTAACAAAGGCAAATTGTTTTTGTATATCTCCACCCTTCACTCCAACTTCAAAAATATATGGTGATTTTTGTTCCAAGCCTACTAATCTTGGTGTAATTGTTACTATCGCATAGAGTTCTTTTACTTTTGTAAGTAATTTTTCGGCTTCATCAATATCTGTATCATCAGGTTTAACTTTGATTATTTTTTCTAAGTTTTTTGGGGCATCTTTTGTAAAAACATCAAATCTTGCATGTTTACCATTTACATCTTTTATGTATCCTCTAATTCCTACTATAACTAATGGCGGTGTGACAATTACAGTTCCTAATGTTACAACTTGTTTACCATGATTTGGGACATGCTCACGTTCATCAATACTTACTAATTGAACACATCCAGCTTTAAATCCAGCATGAGCCAATAATCTTGGCTCATCAGAATCTATCTGTGGCCACCCTCTTATTCGCGCCTCCATACTTTTAGCACGTCCTCTAGGCGAATATGCTAAACTTCCTCTTCTTGGCTGACCATGTTTTCTATGACCCATAGATATTCGAAAAAAGTCGTTAACCGTCTTATATACTAAATGGATTATTCAAGAAAATTATTGAAATTATATCAAAATTGTCTAGAAATTTGATAATTCCTTTATCATTGAAAAAATTGTAACTGATCCAATTACAATTCCTGCTATTCCTAACAAAATTGCTAAAATAAGAAAATTTTTACGGTTTGCCATAGTAAACATGCATTTATTTTTAATTTATTTGTTAGAGAAGATCACAGAATTGAGAATTGAGAGACAGCCTAACACAGCTTCTTCTATTCTAACCGTCTCTGTTCCTTGATTTGGAAAAAAATTAATACTTTTTGAATTTTGTAAATTATTTATTTTATTTCCAAGTATATCATGTATTCCTTTGTCAGTAGAACCAAAAACAACCAAAACTGGTTTTTCTGATTTATTTAATTCATTAATTTGTGATTGATTAAGTTGTTTTGATTTTCTACTAGTTAATATTTTAATTCCATTCCATTTTGAAATCACTGAAAATAAATTTCCTGCTTGTCTTACATTATAACTCCAGTAATTTGCAATTTCATCTTTAGTAATCTCTTTAATTGAGAGATTTGGAGATATATTTTTTATTTGCACAATAATTCTTTGGCCAATATCATATTTACTATGGTAATTAATTATTTGATTTACACCAATATCTACTCCTTTCTGACCTTTTACTCGTACTACAACACCTTCTCTGATATCATTTTTCTTAAGCTCTTTTGGATTAGAGGTTCCTATCTGATTAGGTATTTTTAATGGAGGCAGAACACCTGCAAATTTTAAAAGATTTGTTTTACCAAATACATTTCTTCTAAAGTACTGTGGAGTCTCCAAATATCTTAAAATTGTTACAAATAATTTTGAGTCACTTTCATGATTTTTTCCATCGCGATAAATAATGATATCATTTATTCTAAAAATTCCGCATGCTCTTGCTATGAAAGAAATTTTTCTAGTCTTATTTTCCAGTGTTTTTTCATCAGATAGTGATGAATCAGGTATTGCAATAGATAATTTCATATTAAAACTTGATATTTACTTTATTAAAAATTTATTTTTGCTCTAGTGGATATTTAGTTTTTGTTTGTTCTGCAAGTTGTTTTATTTTTTCTGAATTAATGAATTCAAATTCTTTTGTATCTGTTTTAATTTGTGACATTTTTATATGTTCAACGTTTTCTTGAACCTCATTTGAATTTTGAATTGTTGCTATTGCGAGCATAACAGCATCATCAATCTTCATATTTTTATTATAATTCTTTTCGAGAAAATCATTTGCAACATCAGCATTTCCTCCAATTGCAATTGCATTATACGAAATGTAAGCTCCACTAGGATCAGTTAGATATAATTCACTACCATTAGAATCTACACCACCAATAATCAATGACACACCTATTGGTCTTGCACCACCATATTGTGTATATTGTTGACATTGATCTGCCAAATGTTTAGCTACGGTTTTAACTTCAACTGATTCATCATACACCAATTTGTTACTCTGTGAAAAAAATCTTGCATTGTCTATCTGCACTCTAGCATCCGGTATATATCCCGCAGCTGCTGCACCTAGATGATAATCTATTTGGAAAAGTTTTTGAGGTGTGTTTGAAATTTGTAATTTTTTTGTTTTTTCATCTACTGCAATAACAACACCATCACTGGTTTTTATCCCAACTGCTAATGCACCTCTTCTTACAGTCTCAATTGCATATTCTACCTGAAATAACCTTCCATCAGGTGAAAAAACAGTAATTGCCCTATCATAACCTTGTTGTGATTGCATCATTATGATTCAATTTCGTTCGAATGGTTAATTTAACATTTGTGATGATGTATTGTTATGGGGTTTAAAGAAAAAGCTGTGATTATACCTCTCGCATTATGCGCTTTAGTAATATTTGGTTTTGGGATATATAACACAGCATGTAACCATTCTTTTTTTAGTTTCATTGGTTGCTAAAAATTATGAATTTGTTGAAGGAAATTTAGCAGTTCTATCTTATTTTAGTATGAATAACAAATAACATGAGTACAAAGATCACTATTTTTAGTTCAGAATCAATTTCAAATGAAAACATAAAGTTAATCCAATCATCATTTAATGAGATTCCTGTAAAAGAAATACTGCTTGGATTAAAGTTTGCAAAAAATAGATGGCGTGCAAAGGATGCAGGAACATTAAAAGTTGGAAGAAAAAGCATAATTCAGAAAGAAATCCATTCAGTTACATCTGAGCAAGCCACATGGAGGTTAAACCACTGGAAATTGATGATTGCTAATTATAGAAGAAGAGGGTATAGCTACCCAACAATTTCTAGGATTAAGAAACTACTGTTAGAAATAAGTCAGAATTAAATTCGTTCTCGTTCTTGGAGAATGGTATCTATTGTAGTAGTTGAAGGTGGTTCTGGCATACTTTGTCTTGCTTGACCTTCAACAATTGATTGTGCTTCTTCAAGTATTGATTGGGCATCTGAATTTGTTGATTCTATTTGTCCAAGCGAACCATCATGAGTTATAGATGATCCTGTTACTATATCACCAAGCATGTTTGAAAGGTCCTGCATTGAGTCTGAAACACTTGGCATCATTCCACCTAATGATGTACTTAATCCTTTGATCAGTGACATACATGGACTTAATGTTACTACAACATCTCCAAGTTCTGAAACTGTATTTAATCGAATCTGGATTTGCTCCATTGATAGTTTTGCATTGTTAACCATTTTTTGATGTTTTCTACTCTCTGCTAATTCATTTGCATATACTTTTGCATAAGTTTCATTATTGGTTTTCTTTGAATCAACAATTTTTTCAAAAATCATATTATTTTTTTGTTGTAATTTTGTATCAATTTCTGCTAATTTGGTAATTTGTAATTGTAGTTTTTTCTGTGCTGTGTCTAAACGATTTTTTAATGGTGCTTCCGGTTTAACTCTACCCATAAATGCCTGAGATAATTTTTCATTGTTCTTTAGAGCATTCCATTTGTCGGAAAATGATACCATATAGACAATTTACAATTTAGCATTTTATATCGGAACTAAAAAAAAATAATGTAATTGGATCAAATTTTATTACGTAGATGTCAGTTTTAGTCATAAATTAACCAAACGTGAATGTAAAAATCTCAAATTCTGGATTATTTACTTTGATAACCAATTCATGTGATTCTGTAACGCTGGAATTTACAATATTGTATAATCGTGGTTCAGTAATCATGACCTTACTATCTTGACTCAGATCTATACCAGTCATGTACTCTGGCACAAATTCACCGTCTATGAAAATTTCTAACTCTGCTGTATTTGATGCAACTATGTTAACTTGTTTAGCATTGTATTGAAGTACAATTAAACCATTTTCTGATATAAGCTTCATACTATCTTTTGAGTTATTCCATTTTCCATCCAAATAGAAATAATGCTGTTTTAATTCTAATGGAATGTTGTATTCAACAACTTCTTCTGGATTAAATCCATTTTCATTTCCAAGATTATTTCTACCACTTGCAAACTTATAGCCAAAATAAAGTTCTGGTGTTCTAAATGTAGAATGTTCAAATTCATTTAATGTTGTTAGTTCAAAACTATTTGTTTTAAGATTAAGTGATTCTGAACGTTCTTGTAATAATTGCTGAATAACTTTTTCAGTTTCTTTGTATGCTCCCTCACCAATATGATCATATCGTATGTAACCATCATGATCAACTATGTATTTTCTTGGCCAATATTGATTTTGAAATTCATTCCAAATTTCTTTTTCATTATCTAAAACTACTGGGTAGTTAATATCAAATTTTTGTACAGCCGCTACTACATTATCTTTATTCTTTTCAAATTCAAATTCTGGAGTGTGTATTCCAACGATCATTAACCCCTCATTCCTATATTTTTCATCCCATGTTGTGATGTATGGAAGAGTTCTAATACAATTAATGCAGCTATATGTCCAAATATCATATAAGACAACCTTTCCTTCTAAAGTTTCAGCGAGTTCATTAGGTGATATGTTAATGTATTCAGTTGCATCTAGTATACTTGGGACTTTTTGTAGTTTAGATTTATCATCAATTTCAATATTGTATGTTGTGTTACGTTTCATATCAACTTCGTTATAAAAAATTGATATTGATATTATTCCAACTGTGATGATCAGCCCACATATTATTGCAGTTTTTATTTCAGTTTTCATTTCATACATCAATTATTAGATTGTTCAAAAGTGGAAAATTTGCTATTAATGCTAATTGATTGAAGAATACCAAAATACCTAGAATTATAATTAATGAGCCTAAAATCACTGTATAATATTTCAAATGTTGGCTGATTTTTTTAACAAAGCCATTGGCTTGTGTAATGAATATACCCATGATTATGAATGGAACCCCAATTCCAACAGAATATGCTAATAGAAGATTGAATGCTTCTCCCGGTGTAGTTGCAGCAAGTGTGAGTATTGAGCCTAAAATTGGACCTACACATGGTGTCCACCCTGCTGCAAATGCAAGACCAAAAATAAATGATAATGGAAAACTTGCACCTGTTCGTGAAGGGAAGATCTTTTTTTCAAAATTTAGTTTTTGAATTTTGGAACTAGCTATCATAAAAAGACCAAAGGAAATTATGATTAAACCACCAACATGATTAAAACTAGAAATCAATTCATTTGCAGATGATGTGAATATTGAATTTATTGTTACACCCAATGCTGAGAAAACTATTGAGAACCCTAGAACGAAGAATATTGTGTTGAGAACTACATTAGTTTTATTTATAGAAATTGTTTGCGATTCTGTAGATTTTGCTAAATCAGAAATTGTTATACCAGAAATATATGCCAAAAACGCTGGAATTATAGGCAGTATACACGGTGCAAAAAATGAACTAATCCCTGCCATAATTGCAAGAATAATGTTAATCTCTGCCATATACTAAATTAGTTTCTTAATTAATAATATTATTTTTATTCAATTACTTTTTAACTAGTGGCATTTTGTTTATTTTATGAATATCCGGTTTATAGCAGTGGGAGTTGTGTTAGGAATAGTAGTCGCAATTGCTTTCTTTATGGGTTCACCAATGTTTGGCGGCTATGACATGATGAGATAATTAGTTTAGATTAAATTTTCTTTTTGCTTTTTCTAAAATATGCATAGTTAGTTCTATCTCTTTTTCTGACAACCAACCGGAAATAGAAATTCTAATTCGTGCTTGATTTTTCTTAACTGTTGGATAACGAATAGCTTGTGCAAATATTCCTTCACTCATTAAAAATCTTGAAAACTCTACGGCCTTCTTTTCACTTCCAATTATAATTGGAATTATTTGACTAGTTGATGTGGTAGAAAATCCTATCTCATTTAATCTATTATGAAACTGATTGATTTTTTTCCATAATCTCTTTCTATATACTTCCCTGTTTGAATTGAATCTCTTTAAGGAATACTGATTGATTGATGATGGTAATGCAGATGTGTAGATGAAAGTTTTTGATGTGTTTATGCACAGATCAATCAAATCTTTTCTCCCTGAGGCATATCCACCAAAACTTCCTAATCCTTTGCTTAAACTGCTAATGTAGACATCGATCCTTTTTTGAACATCGAAAAATTCTCCAGTACCTCTCCCATCTTTTCCTAAAACAAAATCTCCATGAGCATCATCTAGTATGGTGATTAATCCTTTTTTTTCTGCAATTTCAGTTATTTCATTCAGTTTAGACCAATCACCATCCATACTGAATATTCCTTCAGTTACAAGAAATTTTCTTCCTTTTACTTTTTTAATTTTTTTTCCTAGGTCATCCATGTCATTATGCTTAAAAATTTTAATTTTTGAGCCAGATAATTTGCATGCTTCAACAATACTTGCATGATTTAATTCATCACTGAAAATTGTATCCTGTTTTCCTGCTAGCGCAGAAACAACTCCCAGATTTGCCATGTATCCTGTTGGATAGATTATTGTTTTTTCTTGTGATTTATGCTCAGAGAGTTTTTTTTCAAGAGTTGTGAAACTTTCGTCATTTCCAGAAACGAGTCTTGAACTTGACTGAAACTGTGAATATTTTATCTTACTTGGTTTGATTCCAAGATAGTCATTAGACGAAAAATTAAGTAATTTTTTTTTATTAATTTTGATGTATTGTTTTTCAATCCTGCTATCTTGAAGTGTTCTTAAGAGATTGTTTTTCTTAATTTCACTTAATTTTCTTTCAAGTGTGCCAAATTTAGGCTTCAAGATCAATCTCTTCTATCATTTTGACATCTTTTTGCATAGAATTTCCATCAAGTGTTAGATAGCCTGCACTGATAATCCCATTTGCCCCGCTAAGCAATAATTCTTTTCCATCGTCTTTTAGATTAACTTCTCTTCCTCCTGATATCTTAATAATACTTTTTGGAAGTAAAAATCGTAAAACTGCAAAAACTCGTAATATTTCTTCTAAACTAAGAGGAGTTTGTAATTCTAGAGGAGTTCCTGGAAATGGAACAAGTAAATTCACAGTAACTTCTTCTGGACGAAGTTTTCCAATTGCTTGCACTAACTCTTTTCTTTGATTTCGAGTTTCTCCCATTCCAATAATTCCACCTGTGCATAGCTCCAATCCAGCTTCTCGTGCTATAATTAACGTGTCTACCCTATCTTGATATGTGTGAGTCGTACAAATTTCGGGAAATTTTGATTCTGACGTCTCTAAATTATGATTATATCTGATGACTCCTAATTCTTTTAGTTTTTTTGCTTGCTGGATAGTTAAAAATCCCAAACTACATTCTATTGATATTCCAACTTTCTCATTAACTTCTTCAATAATATGGCAGACCTGTTCGAATTCATTTTTAGATGGCTCTCTCCATGCAGCAACCAAACAATAGGAGTGTGCTCCAGCATTTTTTGCATCAGTGGCTTGTTTAACTACATCTTCTGGAGACATTAATTGGTATTTGTCAATCCCAGTATCAAAAAATGCAGATTGACTACAAAATGTACAATCTTCACTACAATAATTTTTTTTGATATTGGCTAATTGCTCTACGTCAATTTTTGAGCCGTGAAATACACGTGTAATTTCATTTGCGGCATTTGATAAATCTCTCAAAAATTTGTCATCTATATTGAATAATTTGTTAATCATTTCATTGGTAAGAATTTTTTTGTCAAAAACCATATCTTTATAATTAATGATTAATTGTTTTGTGTCATTCATACTCACAACTAAAAAATTTACTAAATAAGCGTTAACCTGTATAAAATCTATGGTTAACCATTAATTACTCGTAAAAATTAAGGGTTTTATGAAAAATTCTAGATCTGTATGGCATCCTAACACACAGATGTCTGAATGGAGTGAGTTTCCTGAAATTGTTTCTGCAAAAGGAATGTGGCTTTATGATTCAAAAGGTGGAAAAATGCTTGATGGCGTTGCAAGCATGTGGTGTAATGTTTGGGGTCATTCAAAACCTGAATTGGTTTCAGAAATCATCAAACAAACTAAAACACTTCAACATTGCTCTTTGTTCAATCTAACCCATACTCCTGCAGAAAAACTCTCCAGAAAACTACTGAAATTAAATCCAAAGATGAATTCAGTCTTTTTCTCAGATAATGGCTCCACTGCAATGGAAATATCAATTAAACTTGCTTTACAATATTGGCGAAATATTGGCGAAAATAAGAAAACAAACGTTGCAACATTAGAAAATGGATACCATGGGGACACTTTCGGTGCAATGTCTGTAGGATATGTGCCTGAGTTTTTTTCAAAATTTCGTTCAAAATTGTTTTCAACCATTCAATTTCCTGTACCAAGATCATTTAGAATTCCTGAAAAGTTGTCAGCGAAAGAATATGAAGAACAATGCATTTCCAAAATTGAAAAACGATTAGAGAAAGATAATTCCATTGCTGCATTTGTGATGGAGAGTGGGGCACAGATGGCAGGTGGAGTTATCATATATCCAAAGAATTTTCAGAAACGAATAGCCAGAATATGTAAAAAAAATAATGTTTTGTTGGTACTAGACGAAATTGCAACTGGTTTTGGTCGATTAGGCTCAATGATTGAATATGAATCTCAAAACTCTATTCCAGATATAGTATCATTTGGAAAAATGATTACTGGTGGCTATCAAACCTTTGCAGCTACACTATCTACGAAAAAAATCACTAATTCATTTCTTGGAGAATTTTCTCAAATGAAGCACCTTTTCCATGGTCATACTTACACAGGAAATCCTACCGCGGCTGCTTTATCATTAAAAAATTTAGAATTATACCAAAAATACAATTTAATTAAAAAAATCCAAAACACCTCTAAAATCTTCAAAGAACGTTTTGAAGAAATTTCTAATCTTGATCTAGTAGGTGATGTACGACATAAGGGAATGGTTATGGGGGTAGAACTTGTCATGAATAAGAAATCAAACAAACCTATTGCTTTTTCTCAATCAATCAATAAGGTGGTATTCGAAGAAGGTAGGAAAAATAACATCTATTTCCGCACCCTTGGAAATATCATAATGCTTGTTCCACCTTTGGCAATCTCCCAAAAAGATTTGAATTTCTTAATTGATGGCACAATTAAAACAATCAAATCTCTGTCTGGTAAACGATGATGGCCTCTCTTTTTGTAACAGGTACTGACACTGATGTTGGTAAAACATGTGTTACCGCAGGTATTGTTAGTTATCTTTCTAAGATGAATGTCAACGTAGGAGTCATGAAGCCTTTTGCCTCCGGCTACAAAACAACTGTTGATTCTGTATCTGATGATGTGAAAATTCTAATGAAATATTCTGGAGTAAATGATCCTGTTGATCTCGTAAATCCATACTTTTTCGAAATCCCCACATCTCCTTATGATGCATGTAAACAGCTTAATCTTGAAATTGATATCTCCAGGGTAATTGATTCTTACAAACAACTTACTTCCATACATGATGTAGTAATTGTTGAAGGAATTGGTGGAATAATGACTCCTATCTCTAAAAATTATTTTGTGTCTGATTTAATTGCTGATCTACAAATGAATACAATTATTGTAACTGGCTCAAAAGTGGGCACTATGAACCATCTAATGTTGACCTACCAACATGCAAAAGAAAAAAAAATACCTCTAAATGGATTTGTAATAAACCAAAATGTGTCTGATGGATATGAATCGTCTAATTTGAGAAAACAAATTATTGATTTGTCTGGACAGATTGTGTATGGTACAATTCCATATCAAAAATCATTCAATATTGAATCATATGTCGAAAATTTTTCTAATTTTATTGATGTTTCAAGCCTTGGTTTTGAAAATATTTAGTTTCTTTATCTTCTTTGTTTTAACAAAAGTCTGTGTGTCTTTTAGAAATTTACTGAAAGATTCTTTTTTTGTCACATATGTCGTTTGAAGAATTTGAATGTCATCCTTTGAAATAATCCATATGTTTGAATCTGAATTTTGTATCATCTTTATTTCCTGAATTCTTTGTTTTATTTCATCAATGTTAGAGGTTTTGGCAAAAAATATCAGTATTGTGTTATCACTATTTTTTTTTAATTCTGCAATACTTGGAATTATCATATCTAATTCTATATTTTTAAAAGAGATTTTTCTTTGACTAGGAATTAACATTTCTGTAAATAGATAGTGTGTGAGGCTTTCAGCTACAATTCCATGTTTTTCATATTCGTTAATACCGTCTATACTATTGATTGTAGTTTCAAAGATTTTCTCAAATAATTCTGAAAATTTACCGCTTAACATTAGTTTGTGTATACGTTCTTGTCCAATATCATCTATCTTTGCATATAATGTATCCTTAATTGGAGAACTTTCGCTCATTTATTCTAAAAATGTGTATCTTCTTTCCCCTGTGCTTTCTTGGGATTTACTTTCAACATATTCAAGAACAAATTCCTTTTTTGAATTAAGTAATGATTGTTCTGGGGAGAGTTTGTTTTCATGTAATTGTTCATACTCACTCAAACTGAGTTTCTTTCTCACACCAATCTCTGTTTCTAGATTCATATCCTTCACAATTTCATGATATTCTGGCTGAATTACACCACTAAAGACCATAGCACTACTACCACTTCCATATGATGCAAATCCAAATCTTTTTTGACCAAGATCAACTCCTTTTTGGAATTCAAATTCCAAACAACTTCGAAATCCAAGATAAAGTGATGCAGTATACAAATTGCCAATCATTTTTGATGCTATTAATGAACTAGCAACCTTATTCTCATACACTTCTTGATATTCATCAGTTTTTGCAAAACGTTTAGTGAATTCGTGATCTTTTTGCATGAAATCTGAATCCGCCAGTATTGATTCAATTGTTCCTCGAGGATCTTTTGGTACTGGTTCATCCATTCCAATCTGTTTAATAATATTTTTCCATCTAGGTGTACTTCTCCATTCATGACGAACAAGATATGCAAGAGCCTTTTTACCCATATTACTATACGGAAGATGCATGTTAATGTAATCCATATGATCTAGCATACTCTCACCATCTGCAAGATTAATGAGACCAGTTTTGAGTGCCTTTCTAGTGTAATCATTTAATGCATTTTTAACTTGAATGAGATATAGAAGATTGGAATATTGACCATGTACTACCGGTGTTTCTTTACCAAATGGTCTGTAGAAATCATATTCATTTTTTATTGATGTTGATGTAACTTTAGGATCAAATTCAAGTAATCGTGGTTTATCATTTAGAAGCATTGCAATTGCACCACCGCCTTGCGTCATCTCACCACTAGATCCCATGTCATATTTTGCAATGTCTGACACAACAACAAGTGCGTTTTGGTTTTCGGCCTCACCAGCCCTAATCCAATTTGAATTATCGTATAGTGCATATGAACCACTAACACAAGCAAATTTACATTCTATACCACCACAATGTTGAAATGAACCTGAACCGTAAACCTGTTCTAACATTCCAATAACATACGAATTCATTGCTTTTGATTCATCTAGAGATGATTCTGTCGCAACGTATAGTCTACCAACATCTTCAGGAGAAAGTTTATTTTTTTGCATGACTTTCAAACAAGCGTTTGCAGCCAATACAGCTGGATCTTGATTGGCATCAACAATTGCCATTTGTGATATTCCTAATCCTCGTTCTAATTTGTCTGGGTCAAGTCCTCTGGCTTCAGCAAAGTCACGTGCGTCTACGTATAATTTTGGAATGTATATTGAAATATCGTCTATTCCTGCTGCCATAGCTATGCCTTTCTGAGTGAGTATATAACGTTTTTAGGGCAAATATACCTTCACCACTTGCTAAATTAATTTGCGATCAGGCTTGAAAACATATGAATTTTTTAGTTTTCAAGTATAGAATTGAAAACCCTTTCAAATACTTCGTATGGTTGTGCGCCACTAATTGTTCTAACTTCTCCATTTTCATGATCAATAACAAAAAATGCCGGTGTACCTGAGATACCTAATCTTTGTGCGTCAGCATTGCTTTGGTTAATAACATCTTGATAATTATTTGAATTTACACATTTTAGAAATAATTCTAAATCTAAATTAACATCATTTGCAAATTTGATGAGATTTTCTTTTGCAGCCCAACCATTATTTTCACCAGCCCAATTATCATACAACACATCGTGGTATTCCCAATATTTCTCTTGTTCACCTGCACAATGTGCTGCGTGTGCTGCACCTAATGAATCAGGCCCAATTATAACAAAGTCTTTAAAAATAATATTTACCTTTCCAGTCATTACATAATTGTCTACTAATTTGTGCTCTGTATTTTTGAAATATACATTACAGAAATGACATTGGTAATCACCAAATTCAACTAATGTTATTGATGCATCTGTGTTACCTAATACTGGAGAACCATTAGCAAAAAATACTTCATCAGAGATTGGAGTTGGATCAGGTAAAGTGCCTGTCTCAATGATCTGTGTTTCAACCAGTTGTTGATCTTCAGTAGATGCAATATTCAACGCAAAAAATACACCAAGTACACAAATCACAGTGATGGATGCTCCAATACCAATAGATGGACCATGGATTGAATTTTTACGTTCTTTTTTTTCGGAAGTTAATTTCTTCTTTATAACATATTCATTATCTTCAACTGAAAATGTAAATTCATTATCTGTATTTTCAGGCATATGAAAATTTGATTTTATTGTGATTTAGTTCTTTGCCTAACTATAAAAGTAGGATTCTATAACCCTGATTGTTGAAAAAAGTCTTTGTCAACGGTTATGGTTCTATTGGAAGTAGAATCACACAATTCATTAAAGATGATCCAGAAATTCAAGTTCTGGGAGTGGGGAAATATTCACCTGATTCCAAAGTTGAAGAAGCACTTTCTAATGGATTTAATGTATTTGTTCCCAAATCTAAAGAAGATGATTTTAAAGAATTCGATATAAGTGGAAATATAGAAACCGTTCTAGATGATTGTGATTTAGTAATTGATGCCGCACCAGGCGGTCATGGTTTTAAAAATAAGATGAATCTTTATGGACCAAAAAATCTAATGGCTATTTACCAAGGGGGTGAATCAATCATTGGCGATAATGCTGTTTCAGATTTATTATTTAATTCACGTGTAAATTATTCTGATGCGTTTGAAAAAAAACATGTGATGCAGGGCAGCTGTAATGTAACTGGAATGGGAAGAATTCTCGAGCCATTAAGACAAAAATTTGGTGATAAAATTAGACGATTTGACGTTACTCTGATACGACGTTGGGCAGATATTGAACAGACCGATAAATTACTTACTGATACTATAGAACTAACACAAAGTCCTCATCATGGTGAAGATGTTAAATCATATTTTGGAAAAGATTCACCGCTTTTTGTTCGTGCAATCAAAGTGCCGACAAGACAAATGCATTTACATATAATGGATGTTAGATTTAATGGAAAAGCACCATCTGTTGATGAAATACATGATTTATTTCAAAATGAGTTTGGTGTTGCAGTACTATGGACCGCAAAAGGAACAAAAGATGTAAGAGATTATGCAGATACTATGAATTTTAGTTTTAAAGATACTAA
>ENA-UPTF01000710-UPTF01000710.1-marine-metagenome-genome-assembly--contig:-NODE-710-length-22523-cov-4.369554_pt1 | contig 22523 bp, 21 predicted proteins | sample MGYA00238166_ERZ767019 | MGnify/ENA primary metagenome ERZ767019 (study PRJEB28930, sample SAMN06266391) | marine metagenome | isolation source: Sea water from 250 m depth | place: Atlantic Ocean | study... | reverse complement strand
GAAGACGGCATACGAGATCACTGTGTGACTGGAGTTCAGACGTGTGCTCTTCCGATCTGTGGCTAGGGCCGGGTAGCGGATGAACTCCTCGGTGGTGGCATAGCCGCCGAAAGCTGACAGGCGGGCGTCGACGGAGACCACCCGGGCCAGTAGGTCGGCCAGCACCTCGTCAGGGTCGACGTCGACGGAGTGGCGGACCTCGAACTCCATGGTGCAGGTTGGGGCCAGCACATTGACGGCGACACCGCCGCGGAGTGTCCCGACGTTGGCGCTGACACCGCGCGACGGGTCGTTGAGGTCCTCGATGGCCACGGCGAGGGCCACAGCCTCGTGTACGGCACTGGGGTCGGTGGCCGCCCGGCTGGAGTGCCCGGCGGCGGCGGCCAGCTCGATCCGGCAGGCCACCTTCCCGGCATGGGCATTGCAGAGCCTCATGCTGGTCGGCTCCCCGACCACCACTACCTCGGGGGCACAGGACCCGTCGGCGGACAGGGTGTCCAGCAGGCCGTGGACGCCTACGCAGCCGATCTCCTCGTCGTAGCTGAGCCCCAGGTGGACCGGAGCGCGGAGGCCGTCCACGTCGACCGACTCCATCACGACGAGGGCGGCGGCCAGGAAGCCCTTCATGTCGGCCGACCCCCGGGCCCGGAGTTGCCCGTCTACCTCGGTGAGGACATACGGGTCGGTGGACCATCCGGATCCGGCGGGGACAACGTCGGTGTGCCCCGACAGCAGGACGCCACCGGAGGCGTCAGGTCCGAAGCGGAGGTGCAGGTTGGCCTGACCCGCCTCGCCAGGAACCACGGTGGCGGTGCCGCCGACAGCGGCGGCCCGCTCGGCATACAGGTCGACCAGATCGAGGTTCGACGACCGGCTCTCAGTCGGGAAGGCCACCAGATCGGCCAGAAGGTCCACGACCGTCTCAACGGTCGGGTCCGAGGCCATCACCATCCGGAAATCATTCATGGCCCTCAAACATCCGTCAAAGTGATGTGATCGATTTTCTGAATCCGCTGATTCTATGTTCCCTGTTCAGGGAGTCACCGTGGGAGCTCCTGTGACTCCTGGGCAGAGCCTGTAAAGGCCTCCAGGGCCGGAGGGGGCCCTCTGCCGGTCCGCCGAACCAGACCGAGGCCCAACGGTAGAACGTCAGTGCTGAGCGACAGGTGGGTTGGCCGGGTCCCGTCGATCCCGTGAGGCCCACAGGGCTGCGGGCTTGACGCCCCTACCGCCTAGCCTCCGCAGCCATGAACTCCCCGGAGGGGGCCGGTAACCGGGCCACCATTGTCGTCGCCGGCCTCCGGCACCGGAGAATGGATGTGCCGCTGAACCTTCGCTGGGCTACCGGTGAAGTTCTCGAAGGAACAATGCTGGACGGCCTGTGGGAGGACCTGTGATGAGCGGCCAGACGAGACGAACGCGGCCGGCCACGCTGTCCGGTGGCCAGGCCGCCGTCGAAGCCCTCCAGGCCGAGGGAGTACGCCACGTGTTCGGGCTCATCGGATCGGCTGCCATGGAAGTCTTCGATGGGCTGTACGACGCCGACGACGTGACCTACGTCGGCGTCCGCGACGAGCGGACCGGGACCCACATGGCCGACGGCTACGCCCGGGCCTCCGGACGGGCCGGCGTTGTGCTGGCCGGACAGAATGGCCCCGGTGCTACCAACCTCGTCACTGGTGTAGCCCAGGCGGCGGCGGCCTTCTCGCCGGTTGTGTCCATCGCTGGAGCACTGTCCACGGCTCACGTTCACCGGGACGCCTTCCAGGAGGTGGATCAGGACGCCCTGTTCCGGCCCCTCACCAAGAGGACATGGACCGTGCCGTCGACCGACCGGATCCCTGAGATGGTCCGGGAGGCGTTCCGGGTCGCCCTGGCTCCACGTCGCGGACCAGTCCACCTGAACCTGCCCCGCGACGTCCTCGCCGGAACCGCCGAGTTCCCCCCACCCTGGGACCCAGCCACCTCCCGGGCTCACGAAGCACCCGCCGGAGCCGACGAACCAATCTGCCGGGCCGCTGGCCTACTGGCCGACGCCGACCGTCCGGTCATCGTGGCTGGTGCCGGCATCAAGAACGGCGGCGACCACTCCGCGGTCAGCGCCCTGGCCGAGGCGTTGGATGCCCCGATCGTCACCTCGCCCGGACACGGCGACGCGATTCCGTCCGACCATCCGCTGTGCGCTGGGCAGATGGGCCCCCGGGGCAACCTGGTGGCCTCTCGACTGGTTTGCGAAGCCGATGTAATCCTGGCTCTTGGAACCCGCCTCGGCTTCAACTCGACCTTTTTCTCGTGGGAAAACGTCAACCGGGAAGCGGCGATTATCCAAGTCGAGTTGGAGCCCACGGCGATCGGCCGGTTCTTTCCCGTCGATGTCGGAATCCACGCCGACGCCCCCGCGGTGGCCCAGCAGCTCGTCGAGGCCCTGGCCGATCACCGGGTACGGACGACCGCAGAGGCCTGGGCCCGATCCTTCGCTGACGACCGAGCCGACCACCGGGCCCGTCGGGACGAGGTGTCGGACGCCTACCCGATCCAGCCGGCGGGCCTGTTTCGCGAACTGCGAGCCGTGCTACCCCGGAACGCCGCCGTCACCCTGGACTCCGGAACGCTCTGCCTACAGGCCACCGACGCCCTGAACCATTTCGAGCCGCCGTGCCTGTTCAGCCCCCTGGACTTCGGCCTAGTCGGGTTCTCGTTCGCCTGCGGGCTAGGCGTGAAACTGGCCAGGCCCGAGCGGCCAGTAGTCAGCCTTATGGGGGATGGGGGCTTTGGCATGATCCTGTCCGAGCTCAGCACGGCGGTCGACTACGGCGTAGACACAGTGACCGTGGTGATGAACAACGGCTGTTGGGGTGCCGAGAAGGCCTACCAGCGCGAGTTCTTCGACGGCCGCTACATCGGTGCCGACCTGCACAACCCGCCTTTCGACCAAGTCGCCGAGCTCTACGGAGCCGCCGGCTACCGGGTGGAACGCCTCGACGAGGTTGCCGAAGCCGTCCGCGCCGCCCTAGACGCCGGTCGGCCAGCGGTGATCGACGTGGCCGTCGACCCCGATGCCCTCTACAGCTTTCGGCGTGACTCGTTCGCCCACCGGACCCCGACCATCTCCGACGGGAAGGCCGGCTGACATGAGGTTCCAACTCGCCATCAACCTCGAGCGACTCGATGACAGCCGCGACATGAACGAGGTGGCCCACCACACCCTCGAGATGGTCCAGATGGCCGAGGAGGGCGGGTTCACCATCGCCTGGGCCGCCGAACACCATGCCCTCGAGATGACCATCGCCCCCAACCCCCTCCAGATCCTCACCTGGTGGGCCAGCCACACTGACCGGATCCGCCTCGGTACGGCGGTAGCTGTCGCCGCCTACTGGCACCCGGTGAACCTGGCCGGAGAGGCGGCCTTCCTCGACCTGATCAGCGGCGGTCGACTGGAGTTTGGAATCGGATCGGGTGCCTACCAACGCGAGTTCGACCGCATGCACCCCGGCCTGAAGCAGTCCGACGCCTGGCGCCATATGCAGGAGATGCTGCCTGTCCTCAAGAAACTGTGGGCCGGTGACTACGCCCACGACGGTGAGTTCTGGTCATTCCCAACTTCCACCTCGGTACCTAAGCCGGTGCAGAAGCCCCACCCACCAATCTGGGTGGCCGCCCGCTCGCCTATCACCTTCGACTTTGCGGTGAAGAACGACTGCAACATCCTGTCGTGGCCCATCGCCCGTCCGTTCGCCGAAGCCGAGCTCTACCGTTCACAACTCGACGCCTCGATTGCCGCCCATACCGGATACGACACGCCTACCTGGGCCGTCATGCGCCACACCGCCGTCTACGACTCGGCCGACCAGTGGATGGTCCCCGTCGAGGCGGCCCAGCGTCAGCTAAGCCAATTCGAGAACCTGTTCAAGAACCTAGGCGACGTCCAAAACGGCTTCCCAAGGACAATCCCCATGGACCAGGTAGCCAACGCTGCTGACTACGAGCCGGTGACCCTGAGCGAGAACCTGGTGTTCGGCACCCCCGACGAGGTAGTGGCCAAGCTGCGGCGCTACCAAGAACTGGGGGTCGACGAGTTCGTCTACTACGCCAGCCTCGGCCTCGGGCTGACCGAGCAGAAACGGTCCATGGAACTCTTCTGCTCCGAAGTCATCCCCGCCTTTACCTGAGGCGGGGCCACGGGATCAGACGGGCCGGTCGCCGACGATGGAGACCCGCTCCATATGTCGGGTCTCCGGATAGAAGTCGTTCGTCCCAAAGTGTTGGACGGCCCGGTTGTCCCACATCACGAACGTGTCGACCTCCCACCGAATCCGGCACTGCACACTCGGATCCATGATCGCCCGCTCCAGTCTCCTGAGGATCTCCGTGGACTCGTCGGCGTCAACACCCATCACATGTGAAGTGAACGACCGATTGGTGTAGATCCCTCGGGCACCGGTTGCCGGATGGGTACGGACGACCGGATGCTCGACCGCCGGGTAGGTCGCCTGCTTCTCGGCCAGTTCGGCGGCGTCAAGCCGACCACCAAACGCGCGGGTGAAGTCGTGGACAGCCACCAGGTCATCAACCCGGGACTTCCAGGCGTCGGGCAGACGATCGTAGGCGGCTGTGGCATCAGCGAAGCACGTGTCACCACCAACCGGAGGTATCTCGACGGCCCGCAGGACCGAACCCATCGACGGCGCTTCTCGCCAGGTGACGTCGGAGTGCCAGACCGACGCTGAGTAAGTGGTCTCGGCATCGGACCTTAGGGTCACGACCTCCGGGTGGTCGGTACGAGCCCCGCGGTGCACCGCGAAAGGGTGGACCTCGAGGTCGCCGAACAACCGTCCGAAGGCGATGTGCTCCTCGGTGGTGATGTTCTGATCGCGCAGGACCAGGACCTTGTGGTCCAGCCAGGCCCGATGGAGCGCCTCCAAGGTCGAACCGTCGACATCGGCCATGTCCACACCGGACACGTCGGCTCCCAGGGTGGCGGTGAGCGGTCGGACGTCAAGGGCCATCTGGCCAACCTCCAGCGAACGGGTGCCGTCCGATCCTACGAGGCTGGACAGATGGATGGGATCTGGCGCACCCACCGGAAGTAGACGGGAAGGCCCTTACGCGCGCCGCCGCTTGACCCCCTCTGGGAGGCTGACTGGGGTGGTTTCGCTTCGTGCCGATATCGGTCAAGGGGCGGTGGGCCCTAGGGAAACGAGGGCCTCATGTTCGATCGTGACCACGGGTAACCCGTCGACAGAAATCCGTACGTCGACTACGGCCCGGCTACCGCTCCGAGTATCGAACCGGTCGACGACGGTGGCCTCCACCAGTGCGGAGACACCGACAGGCACCGCAGCGTGATGGGCGATGCGGCTCGAGGTGTGGATCCACGATCCATCTACCAGGTGGCGGGTCATCACCCCGTTGGCCAACGCTGGCCAGACTGACGGGTGTACAACCGCGGCCTTGGCACACAGCGCAAGGTCGGCCCCAGCCCGCTCTGCATAGTTGATCCATTGGTCGACCAAGGGCTCGACATGGTCCGGAAGGCGTTCGGAGAGAGGCCGGTCCGACCAGTCCTTTCCCACGGCATGAACACCACCGGGCGGATGGGCGACCAGTCGGGCTCGCAGGTCACCGTCGACCAAAGCCTGTACCTCAACCGATCCGTTGCCAACGGGTTCGGGTACACAATCGACCAGGTCTCCAGCCTCCACCGGGGCCAGGAACTCCACGGTGGACGAACCAGTTGCCAGCCAGCCCTCACCCCACGCCTCGACAACCGGCCGGACCATGTATGCATGAACAGTGACCCCGGCAACCAGGGCAGTATTGAACCCGGCGGCCCGGCCGCCTTCGTCGGTATGAATCGGGTTTTCCGCGTGCTCAGGAAGGTTCCGGGCCCGAACTGACCAGGCTTGGGGAGTGCCAGACATCATTCGGTTAACAACCCTAGGGCGTGGTCCAAAACGACGAAGTCCCGGTCAATAGGACCGGGCCTTCTACTTGGTAGCGGGGGCGGGATTCGAACCCGCGACCTTCGGGTTATGAGCCCGACGAGCTACCAGACTGCTCCACCCCGCAGGAGCGAGGCTAACGGCCGATTTGGTCGGTCACTCGGGCCTTTGGCGGTGACGGTCAGGTCCCGAACCGGGTCCAGACCGTCCACAGTTCAGGGAAGTACCGGTGTCCGGTCGTCTGCTTTAGCCATCCGAACCACCGGTGCCCGACTTGTACCGATGAGGCGTAAGACCAGTTGGTGAGTTGAGCGACTACCTGGCCCCAGCCCAATCCGGGAACGACGACCACAGATAGCGTTACTCGGATGTCGGACACCTCCGTGTTGATCGACGTCGATGAGCGCCCGATTGCCTGGCGGGAGGCCGGGACCGGTGACGTCGTGCTTTTCTTACACGGCCTCGGTCACAGCCGAATCGCTTGGGACCGTCAACTCGAGGATCTTTCTGATCGCTGGCGGTGTGTCGCATGGGACCTCCCTGGCTTCGGAGCCTCCGAACCCCTCGAGTCCCTGACCTTTCCAGCAATCGCCAGTGCCGCCGTATCCCTGCTCGATCGGCTCGGCGTGGACTCAGCGCACCTGGTCGGGCTGTCATTCGGCGGACAACACGCACTCCACGTCGCTCTCGAACACCCCGACCGTGTCCGATCACTCGTACTTGCCGACACCAGCCCCGCCTTCGGCCTCGACGGTACGACCCGTGAGGAATGGATCGAGCAGCGACTCGAACCCCTGCGAGCCGGTCTCACCCCCACAGACATCGCCGAGTCCGTGATGGTCGGCATCTCCGGACCCGGGTTCTCCGGTCCCGACTTCGACCTAGCCGTGGCGGCCATGAAGCGCCTGACATCCGGGGCATACGAGGACGCTGTGCGCTGTTTGCCGGACCACGACGTCCGGGACGCCCTGGCCACGATCCACGTGCCAACGCTGGTCGTCGTAGGCGAACTCGACCCGTCGACACCTCCCGCCGTGGCACGGCTGCTGGCCGACGGCATCCGCAACGCGAACCTTGTAGAACTACCCGGCATCGGACACTTAACCCCCAACGAGGCCCCCCAGGAGTTCAACCGGCTCGTCCGCGAGTTCCTCGACGCTCAAGAACCGACGACCAGAGGCGCCGGTTCCTAACGCTCTCCTCGCCTGTGAGCGTCGGACGATTGTCGACCGCGACTTCTGGACGATCTGGAGTCGTATTGGTTTAGAAGCAGAGGACCCGCTCCTCTTCAAACGCTAAGTCGCAAGCTGGCACCGGGCAGTACAGAACGCCATAGAGTTCGATTCCGTGGGAGAGGCACTGGTTATCGACCATGACGAGACCGGCCCGAAGGAGTTGGCAGACCCCGGTATCGATCCGATGTCAATGATCTCTGAATCAGTCGATCACCAAGTGGAAACCCGTCGACAGGCAGACCGCCTAGTTGACCGGTTCCTCCACTAGGCACCAACTCCATGGCCCGAAAGCAGGAAACAGCACCCGGCATCCAGATATTGGACAATGACGTCTGGGCAGAGCGTGTCCCCCATGCCGAGTTCGCGACGCTACGTGCCTCCGCTCCTGTTGCGTGGTTCGACGAACCGGACGGAAACTCTGGTTTCTGGGCAATCACCCGTCTTGACAATCTCGTCGAAGTTCACCGCGACCACCGAACCTTCTCGTCACAGGTGGGAGGAACCGAACTCGAGGAGCTGGAAAAGGACCCCGAAGCGCGTGAAGCCCGTCGGACGATGCTGGAGACAGACCCCCCCGAGCACACCAGGATCAGGAAACTTGTTTCCCGCAATTTCACCCGCGGAGCTATCGAAAAATGGGAAAGCACCGCTAGAGCTCTAATCGCAGAAAACATGGACGAGGCCCTCTTGGATCACCGAGTCGACTTTGTCGAGACAGTTGCCCGAAAGTTCCCGATCCAGATGATCAGTAAGTTGCTCGGTGTCCCTGATCAGGACGCTGAACAACTGTTCCACTGGGCCGACGCCGTCGTGTACCACAACGACCCGGACTTCTCCGAGTTGCTGTACGACAAGGAAGACACCGAGCCCTATCGACTACTTCCGTTCAGGAGTCCCAGTTCTCTCAAGGTGTTCGAGTACGCCCAGAAACTCGCCAACGAAAGAGCGAAGCGGCCTGAAGCGGACGTGGTTTCGATTCTCGCGGCCTCAGAAGAACTAACTCCCTCTGAGTTTCAGACCTTTTTCCTTCTGCTGGTTATCGCGGGGAACGAGACCACCCGCCACAGCCTGAGCCACGGAGCCTTGGCCCTGGCAAAGTTTCCCGATCAGTTGGACCGGCTGCGAGAAGAACCCGACCTGATGGGCGCCGCGACAGAAGAGATCCTTCGATGGGCTAGCCCCCAGATCCATTTCAGAAGGACAGCGGTTTGCGACACGGAGTTGGCTGGGGTGCCGATCTCTGCCGGCGACAAGGTCGTGATGTGGTACATCTCCGCCAATTACGACGAGCGTGCTTTCGCCGACCCATTCACGCTTGACCTCAGCCGAGATCCCAACCCGCACGTGACGTTCGGAGGTGGAGGCCCGCATATCTGCCTAGGGGCTTGGATGGCCAGGTTGGAAGTCAGGGTCTTCCTGGAAGAAGTCGTGAGGCGTATTAGACGCATCCAAGCCGATGGCGACCCAGAACGAATCCGTTCGAACTTCATCAACGGCCTGAAACACTTGCCGCTAACCCTGGAACCTTTGTAGTTGCAGATTGTCAGGGCACCCCACCCCAGACCAGTCTTTCGGCGGTCTTGACAAGTTCGCCGATGGATTCTTCGTTCGCTGAGCCAAAGACATAGCGATCTGGCCGGATTAGCACTGCTGCTCGTCCAGCTAGAAGGAGATCAAGGTCACTGTCTAGGTCAACCAAGTCGTCAACGAGGACTGTTTGGCACCAGTTTCCTGTCTGGTGTGGGACTCGGGACACGAGATACCAGTCAGAACCACCGACGTCGTCGAGCAGGAGCGCGGTTCCATTGGAAAGAACCCTCGGTTGACGTGCCTGATGTCCAATTCTCTTGTCGGACCCTGAAGAAAAGATCCCTTCCATTAGCGGTGGGAGACGTGACCAGCGCTCCGATTCGTCGGCGTCAGGGGTGGGAAACTCTGTGACTTGTCCTGAGACGATGCGTCCAGCCTCAATCGACATGGCGATACACCGCTCGACATGGCTGCGGCGTTCCAGCTCGTAGGTGTCGAGAAGTGTTTCTGGGGCTCCGTAGTTGAGAACAGATCGCAGTTTCCACGCGAGATTGGCGGCGTCACGGATTCCCGAACACATCCCCTGGCCGATGAACGGTGGCATCTGGTGAGCCGAGTCGCCCGCAAGGAAGAACCGACCATCTCTCCACCTTTCGGCCACGACGGCATGAAACCGGTAGGGAGCAGCTCGCACGATCTCGCCGGCATCATCTGGGATCCAAGGTCGTAGCAGTTCACGAACCCTTTGGTGCTCTTCAAATTGATCGTGATTCTCGCCTTCTAGAAGGCGAAACTCCCAGCGGTGATGGCCGTGGGCAGAGGGCACGTAGGTAGCCGGTCTCTTCGGATCGCAGACCTGCTGGATAACCGAAGGAAGTTGGGGATCGTCATCAAACATGAGATCCACTACAAGCCAATACTGGTCAAACCCCCAGTCCGCCAGGCCAATGCCGAGACCCCGCCGGGTCGCGCTCGAGGCGCCATCACAGGCGACAACAAACTGTGCGTCAACGGAGTCGAGGTCCGTGACCTCTGACCCAAGAGTCAACTCGACATTGGGAAACCTTTCGAGCCCTTCACGAAGGACACGATCGAGTTCCGGCTGCTGGAACACATAGTCCTCACACCAACCGAGGATTGGTGACCTCTCAAAGTCCTCGTAGGTGAAGAGCCTTGTCCCGTCCGCGTCGACGAATTCCATCCCCCGAGAGGGTTCGACGAGTCGCTCCACCTGATCCGAGAGTCCCGCCCCCTGGAAGATCCTCATGATCTCTGCGTCTAGGTGACAAGCACGTGGAAGCGGGTAGGCATCCAGGGAGGCCTCGTGGACTGAAGTCTCAACCCCGGCTATGCCCAGAAGATTCGCCAGAAGAGCGCCAACGGGCCCACAGCCGATTACTGCAACCTGGGGCACGTCTCTAGTCGGCTAAGTCCGGCACTTTGTCGTGCCAGCAAGTGGTACCCCAAGTGACGGCAAGCAACGTGCAGTCACACCCATCTGTCGCGCCATGCCAATGAGCCTCGTCCGGTGGGGCAACAACCAAGTGGCCAGGGTTGATAGCCACCGCTCCGTCGGCCAACGTCCCCACGCGGGCGCTACCAGACACGACAAAGAGCAATTGTCCACCAGGGTGATGGTGCCAGTTCGTCACCGCTCCTGAATGGAAATGGACCAGGGCAGTATCAGGGTCTTGATCACCTGGTGTGGCATGAAGCATCTCGAGTTCGACGTGTCCGGTGAACAATCCCCCATAACTGCTATCTCGATCACCACCGGTCACGATCTTCATGGAAGATCTCCGGCGACAAATCTGTTGCGGATCGTGCCGATCCCCTCAATCGAGGCCTCTACGACCTGGCCGTTGCGCAGATAGGTGGGTGGGTCCATCGAATCACCGACGCCACCTGTCGTTCCTGTGAAGATCAGGTCACCCACTTCGAGAGTGACGTATCGAGAAAGCCACTCGATCAGGATCGGTACGGGAAAGATGAAGTCGCTGGTTCTCGCATGTTGGCGCAACTCACCATCGACTTTTAGAGAGATCTCGAGATCGTCGCGACTTGGAAGGTCATCCGGGGTCACGAGGACTGGACCGATGGGCCCAAACCGGTCGTAACTCTTAGCCATTGAGAACTGCTTGATTGGAGGCCGAAACTGCTCGTTTCGATCACTCACATCGTTACCCACCGTCAACCCAGATATGTGGTCCCAAGCTGAAGCGCTGGGAATTCGAACCCCACGCCGCCCAATTGCTAGGACAAGTTCCACCTCATAGTCGACCATCTCCAGGTCGTGCATCAGCACATCTTCGTAAGGACCGGCGATGCAAGTGGAGAACTTGACCATTACGTGTGGTTCAGTCGGAATCGGTTTGTTCGCCTCCTCGGCATGGCTTCGATAATTGAGAGCGATGGCAATAATTTTTCCGGGTCTTGGAACCGGCGGACCCAATCTGGAATCCATCACCTCCGCGGACTCGTCAACTGATCCGAGTTCGGCCATTAGGCGGTGATTCTTGAGATCGACGAGTTCCATGGGATCACTGGAGATCTTCCCGGACGTAGCCGATTCAACATCTACAACCCGACCATCGATGATCAGCGATCCCCGACCTTCCACGTTCGCTATTCGCACGAGTTTCCTAACTGATCCGCGTTCTGAATCTTCTGACTCTGGGCGGTCCAGCCCTCGGCAGGCCTCTCAAACCACATATGAACCTGGCCTGTTCCAGCCGCTGATTCATACTCTGAATACCGACGGCCAGCCGCACTGCACCCACTCCCACCAATCGCACCGACCATCATCAGGTAGTGGCCGAAGAAGCCCTCAGGGGCATGTCTCTTATATTCAGCCTGGTATTCGATCACTTGGCAGTGGTCACCGTGCTCCCACCATTGGAGCACCTTCTGATCAGCGTCGCGAGCCTCTGGGGTGCGAATGTTTTCCAGAGAGGCCGATTCATGGTCGGCAAACTCTCTCAACGGCCAGAAGCGATGGCTTAACCCCCCGGAAGCCAGCAAAACAACGCGCCGGTCGGACGCGTCGACAGCCTGCGCCAAGAGATCCCCAAACAGGAGAAAATCCTCTGGAGTCGCCGTTTGGCACACCCCGACCGAGATCCACCTTTCATCGCCCTGGAGGAACCCCAGAAGATTGATCGTTGGATAGTGAACCGGGAGATAGGGGTCGTCGCAGGCCAGGATCCAGGTGTCATCCCGACCAGAAGCTAGGGACTCGATCGACCGGGCAAGGTCGGGGTCACCTGGCATGTCATAGGGGACTTGGGACATCCCTCTCGGTAGCTCATCAGATGTGAATCTTCCTGTCCGTTGCTCGTGTGAGGTGACAACGTGTTCCACAGTCGTGAACCAGTGCGTGTCAAATACGACGATGGTGTCGGGCACCAGACGATCTAGACACTCAGCGCGTAACCGATGGAGCCCGGTCACGAGTGAAAAGTCATCTCCGTCGTTGAGTTCTCGGCGAAGAACCTCCGGCATGACGATGGGTGGAACATGCGAGACGACAGCCGCTCCCACGATCTCACCCATGGCTTAAACCTTGTCTGGTGAGTGCCGTTTGGGACTGCATATCAAGAACACTAATCATTTGGGGCCAAATGATTCAAGCCTCCGCACTTGCTTCAAAGCCGTTCAGGGCCGACGTCTCCTCAACAACTTCCGTGGCCGTGCTGAACCAGCAGAGGCGAAGCACTGGTCGAATACCGGTCATCGCTCATCGAGATCCTCGGTGGTTCTCAACACCTTGCGCAGTAGCCGTGCCAGGGTGCCCATCTCGTCGTCGGTAAGCCCGCCGGTGACCAGCGCCTCCTCACGGTTGAGGGCCGGCATTACCTCGTCGACCACCTTCGTCCCAGTTGCTGTGAGGGCCACCTCGACGCGGCGCCGATCCTCGGGGATGGCTCTCCGCTCGGCTAAGCCCTTCCGTTCCAGGGTGTCGAGTACCCCGGAAAGGGTGCCTCCAGAAATTCCCGCCTCGGTAGCCAAGCTGCGTGACTCTTGGGAACCCCAGATCCGCAACACGAATAGCACCACGAAGGCACTCCACGACAGCTGGTGGCGACGCAACACGTCACGCTCCATGTGGTTTCGGAGCACCGTGGCCGTCCGGAACACGTTCGACACTGCCGCCAACGACAGGAGGTCGAGGTCGAGGCCCGACATCCGGTCCCGAATCAGACGTTCAGCCTCGATCAATTCCTCATCACCTGCGGAAAAGGCTCGGGGCATATACGGACACTACTATTCGGTACCGAACGATTTAGTAAGCGGATTGCCTTGGAGAACAACTCACTAGCAATAATCGTTCAGGCGATACTGCGAGACCCTTCAACAACAGGATGGAAGAGGCTGACAAATGGGAACAGACGAGTACAGGAGAGTCCGTGTCCTGTGGCCCGACCACTTGAATCTTGCTCGCGGCAAGTACCTGCCCTACCGCCTCGCTGAACGAGGAACGCGACACTGCCTGACTGTTTTGTCCTTGGAGTACGACCGGGACATGGGCCCAATACCCGGAACGGGATTCCTTGAGGGAATGCCAGACATGGAATGCCATTTCGACATGTCTGAGATAAGGCCAGGTTGGGAGGACGGCGTTGGCGTCGTCGTTGGGGATCTTGAGCGAAATGGTGAGCCAGTACCCCTAGCTCCAAGGACAGTGCTTCGCAATGCGGTCAGCGCCTGGGAATCGATGGGTTTCAAACCGAAGGTGGGGATTGAGCTAGAGGCCTACGTCATGGAACCCGATCCCGATGGAGGATGGCGTCCCTATAACGCACCCGGTTCGATGGTTTACGGCACAGGCGTACGTACCGACCCGGCGGGGATTGTGCGAGCCATCGATGAGACTGCAGACCGACTGGGTTTCCGGGTCGAATCAATCAACGGAGAATTCGACATGGGTCAGTTCGAACTGACCCTCGAATTCGATGACGCAATGGCATGTGCAGATGAGGTGTTTCTTTTCAGGACAATGGCCATGGAAGTGGCCGCGCAGAATGGGCACCTCCTCACCTTCATGCCGCGACCGATCCCGGAATATGGAGGTAACGGGCTACATGTCAACCTGAGCCTGGAAGACAGTTCCGGCAACAACGCCATGGTCGATCTATCGGCTCCAGATGGACTCTCAGCGCTCGCGAAGTTCTGTATCGCCGGACAACTCCACCACATGTCCGCGATGGCAGCGCTATGCGCACCTACGGCTAACTCCTACAAGCGCCTGTTGCCCGGCCAAATCTCCGGTTACTGGAAGAACTGGGGGCATGACCATAGGTGCGCCACGGTTCGCGTAAACCCTGAACGCGACGCATCAACTCGCCTTGAGAACCGAATGCCCGACGGAGCGGCAAGCACCTATTCGGCAATCGCCGCCGTATTGACTGCGTCGCGCCTAGGTGTGGAAGCGAGCCTTCCCTGTCCGGATCCGGAGACCGGGGATGCACTTGAGACGGCCTGCACCGAGGAGCACACACCCGATCACCTTGGGGCTGCCATCGAAGCCCTTCAAGCCGACGAGCAGTTCACTGACGCGATTGGCCCAGAAATGGTCGCCCAGTACATCGCAATCAAAAAAGCCGAGTGGGCCAAATACCTTGCTGCGAACGGAACCTGGGAAGAGACAATCGGCTCCTTTACAGAATGGGAGAAGCAGACCTACCTCCCGTACCTCTAGCGACCAGAAAGTTGTGCTCGACCTTGAACATCGGCGAGTCGGTCAACCTAAGAGAGTTGGAACTCGACCCTGATCCGATTCTTGCTCGGATGCGGGCGGAGGAACCCGTCTGCTTTGTGCCGTCTCTCGATATGTGGATGGTCACGAAATGGGATGACCTCATCCACATGGAAGATCACCCCGATGTCTTCACTGCCAACACCAGCCCGTCTTTCTTGGCAAGAGCACTAGGTCCGAACATGCTCACCAAGGACAAACCTGAGGCCTCTCGAACGCGAGATGCAATGCTCCCAATCTTCCAGGCTGGTGGGGTGGCCGGGAGCTTTGCTTCGGAGACGTTGGTCGATCTCGCTGACCAACTGGTGGACGGATTCATTGAGGAGGGCGAGGCCGACCTCATGACTTCGTTTGCCGCTCCCCTGGCCGCAAACTCTTTGGCTTCTGTGCTCGGGCTCGATTCTCACGGTTGGGAGCAGGTCTGGCAATGGTGCGAGGGGCTATGTGCCGACATAGCGAACTTCGCGAACGACCCTGAATTGACCTCTATCGGAAATCAGGCACGCGAATCCCTGGGAAGAGCAATCGACCAGAAAATCGATGCGGCCGTTGAGAACCGCAACGACCTGTCAGCCATTGCTCAATTTGTTGCTGCTGAAGTCGACGGTCAGCCATTGGATCGATCCGAAATCGTGAACAACGTCCGCCTAATGATTAGCGGAGGCATCAACGAGCCACGCGACGGGATTGGCCTAGTCGTTGGAACTGTGCTCGCCGATCACCAACTACGAAATGAGTTGGCTTTGGAACCTGGTCTCTGGCGCAGGTGCGTCGAGGAGGTCTTTCGATTGCATTCTCCGGTAGGAACCATTACGCGGCAGACGACTCGTGAGACTCGACTAGGCGACAAGGTCCTTCCGCAAGGGTCGTTGGTCGCCGGAGTCATTCGATCGGCGAATCTCGACGAAGAACGGTGGTCGGATCCCAAGAAGTTCGATCTGCACCGCTCCGAAGGTGGCCACGCGGCATTTGCGACTGGCGACCACAGATGTCTGGGTGAGTGGCTCGGTAGGCAGGTGGTCAGGATCGGTTCCCAAAGGATCCTCGATCGTCTACCAGATCTGGAGATCCAGCCAGGTAAGGCCATCAAGCTGCACGGATTCGAGTTCCGCGGACCCACCGGCCTCCCGTGTAGGTGGGACCAACCATGAGCCAAGCCAATGTGGTTTTTGTAACCGGCGCGGCTTCTGGAATCGGCAGAGCCGTAGCGGAACGGCTCACGAACGAGGGGTCGTCCGTTGTTGTGGCCGACAGTGACGTCACAAAGGGTCACGAGACTTGTGAGTCCATTGCTTCCGCAGGAGGGCGCGTGATCTTTCAAGAGATAGACGTCCGAGACCGAGGTTCCATACGGTCAGCTGCAGACAATGCAACTAGCCGGTTAGGTGAAATCACTGGGCTCGTGAACTGCGCTGGCGTCGTCACCATGACTTCTTTGGCCGATCTAACGGAAGAAGAGTGGGACCTGGTTGTCGATGTGAACCTGAAAGGAACTTGGCTGGTCACGCAAGAAGTAGCGCGTGATATTGCCAGCACTGGCGGTGGATCCGTCGTCAACATCTCGACGGTCGAAGCTGAGGTGGTTGTTTCCTCCGCCGGCTACTGCCAGGTCCATTACAACGCGTCCAAGGGCGGGGTCAAGATGCTCACAAAGGCTCTCGCCGTTGAATTGGCCAAGTTCTCCATCCGAGTCAACGCAGTGGCACCTGGACCGATCGCCACCGACTTCGTCTCCTTGGAGGGCATTACCGCTCCGGAGACACTGGAAGCGCTTAAGGACAGGCTCCTGATTCCCCGGATTGGTCAACCGGAAGACGTCGCTTCAGCAGTGTCCTTCCTTCTCTCCGACCAGTCGTCATGGATCACCGGGGTGCACTTACCGGTAGATGGAGGTTGGTTGACGCGCTGAGAAGGATTAGGTGGACGAGCCGATCGGCCCACCCAGGTAGGCGGCTTGTACAACCGGGTCCTGAGAAACCTCGTCGGGTGTGCCCACAGCGATCACCTTTCCCTGATCAAGGACATAGACGCGATCACAGATACCCGTGATGAAGTTCAGGTCGTGATCGACGACGACGACACCGGCTTGAACGAGTCCCGCTATTTCTCGAATCCGGTGAATCATCTGCTCCGACTCGAGATCACCCATGCCGCTCGTCGGTTCATCAAGCAGCAGAAATCGGGGGCCAGCTGCGGCCGCCCGGGCAAGTTCGAGACGCCGCGCGTTCCCATAGTCCAGTTCACCGGCGCGCCGATGTCGGAGCTCTGCCAAGCCACTGGCACGAACCAAGAGTTCAACGTCCGGCAGCGAGCGGCCGGCAATGTGTCCGGCAGTTGCTAGACGGGCGACTTCGATGTTCTCCTCGACTGAAAGTGCAGGAAATAACCTGAGGTTCTGAAAGGTCCTGACAATCCCAGCCCGGGCGATCAGGTGTGAAGGCAGACCGTCGAGAACATGCTCGTCTAGCCGAATCGACCCAGCGCTGGAGGTGACAAGAGACGTGATTGCGTTCAGCAGCGTGGTCTTCCCGGCCCCATTAGGGCCGATGAGGCCGACTACCTCATTGCTCGAGGCCGTCAGGCTTGCCCCATCGAGCGCTCGGAATCCTCCGAAATCAACGACTATCCCGGTCGCATGGAGGAAGCCTTCGGGGCGAGAATCCTCAACTGGACGAAGGGCGGGTGGCTGATCTCCGGGCTTCCTAGCTGCACGCCTCGTCAACCAATGATCGGGCTCCCAGTCTCCCAAGATTCCATTAGGCCTGAAGATCATGAAGCCCAGCATTGATGCACCAAGAAATACATCCGTGAGTCCGCTTCGAAGGACCCAGTCGAGAAATGGAAGGTCAACTGACGGCCCGGCGAGGTAACGAGTGAGTTCGCTACCGGTACTGATGATCACTACACCTACGAGAGAACCCGTGACGCTGTTTCGACCTCCGACAATGAGCATTGTCAAGGTAAGCAGGGTGTATTTGAAGAAGAAGAGTCTCGGATTGATACTTCCGAGTTCAAATACCCGAAGAGTTGCTCCAATGGACACAACGAAGACGGACAATAGGAGTGCGATCATCTGCTGTAACGCGGGATGAATCCCCATTGAACGTGCTGCCAGATCATCTTCTCGCGCGGCCTGGGCGAGCCGGCCATATCTCGTTTCCTTGAAGAGCCGCGCTACCAGGAGGGCGAGGAGCAACGCCAGATAGATCCATCCCCGCCCTTGAAGTGTCACGCCCCCGAGCGGACTGAAGGAGAGTCCTGTCTTGCCGCCGCGAGTCAGGTCAATCCAATTCCTTGCGACTTCGTGGACAACGAACAGCAACGCGAGGGTGATGACTGTGGCAGCTACGGCACCCGAACGTGCTCCCGAACGAGCAAGTCCCAAACCAATGACGAAAGCAACCACTACCGCGATGAGTGCTGCGGTCAAGGACGACTGAAACGGGGTCAGGGCCACTTCAGCTAGGCCAAACGGAGCATCCGGGATCTGTACTGCTTTTCGTTCCGGGGCAATTGCGCAAACAGCAAATGCATAGCCAGCAATGGCCCCAAAGCCGATATGTCCAAAGGAGAGAACACCTGTGTTGCCGATGTAGATCTGGATTCCGAGTACAACAATCGCGTTGATGAGCATCTGGGTAACCAGACCCTCGCTCGCAGAGTTCCCAACGGCTGTGTAGATGATCCCGCCGCCGACAAGGAGCAGATACGTGGTTAAAGATCCCGCCAGGGGGAGAACCAGACGATCAACCATCCGTCTTGGCACTACACGCGCTCCGCCCGGCGCACGGTTATGAGGCCTTGTGGTCTGAAGACAAAGAGAAGCGCTATGAGGAGGAAGACGATCCCGTCGGTTAGGCCCACCAGGCCTTCTGGAAGGCGAGAGATCAGGAGTACCTCGGCGAGACCGAGTATGACGCCGCCCATGACCGCTCCAGTAAGGCTTCCGAGCCCTCCGATAAGGGCAGCAAGCACGCCTTTGAGCATTGGGCTGAGTCCCGCCGTTGGCCCTGCCTGGCCGCTGCGCATCAGCCAAAAGACGGCGGCAACTCCAGCTAGCAAACCAGAGAGTGCAAAGGCGCCGCGAATGATCCGATCACTCCGAATCCCCATCAGTCTGGCGGCATCAAAGTCCTCAGCAGCTGCCCGCAAACTCATCCCGAACATCGTGCGCTGAAGTACCCAGTACGTGGCACCCAGTGTCAGGAGAGTGAAGAGAATGACCAGAAGGTCGAACACTTCCAGGCTGACGCCGCCCACTTTCCAAGTCTGAAAGATCCATCCCGGCCGGGGGAACTGGCGGAAGTTTGCCGAGACATACATCACGAACGCGGCCTGCACCAAGAAGTGAACACCAAACGACGTCATGAGCATTGTGAAATCTGGCGCTCCCCTTACCCAGCGGAAAGCAACGAACTCGATGGCCACCGATGTCAGGCCAGCAATCAGGACAATCGCTGGGGCAATAAGCCACCAGTCCCATCCAGCGACGAAAAGGCCGTAAGCCGCATAGGCACTCACGGTTATGAGCTCGCCATGAGCGAAATTCACCAGGTGCATCACCCCAAAAATGACCGCGATCCCCAGGGCAATCAGCGCGTAGATCCCACCACGACCGAAGCCATCCACGACCTGCTGAAGAAGTTCGGTCATACGAGGTCGACATTCCGGCCGAGATAGGTATCAAAAAGATCTTGGCGCGCGAGCAAGTCACGGGCGAGGCCACTAGCTACAACCTCTCCAGATCGCAGCACGTATCCACGGTCCGCAACTTCGAGAATCCGCTGGGCACTCTGCTCAACGACTAAGAGGGTGAGGCTGGCATTTCTGAGTGTCTCGATGAGATCAAAAACAACATCAGCAAGCTTTGGGGAAAGCCCGAGAGTCGGCTCGTCCAAGAGGAGCAACTGGGGCTCAGCCATCAAGGCGCGACCTATAGCTAGTTGCTGTGCCTCACCACCCGAGAGGTAACCCGCCGAAGTGCCCAGCTTGCTACCCAAGGCCGGGAAGAGCTCTACAACCTCATTGCGCAGCTCGATTCTCCTGGCAGCGGTCTTGGTGACACCCCCAACCAAGAGATTCTCATTGACGGTGAGGTCGGCAAAGATCCGACGGTGCTCCGGGACGAGTGCTAAGCCAGACCGGAGAATCCGGTCTGGAGCCCAACTGGTGATGTCGTCGTCGCCGAGCGAAATCTTGCCGCTAGAGGGCTTCAGAAGACCAGCAACCGTCGCCAGGAGCGTGGTCTTGCCAGCACCGTTCGGGCCGATGAGGCAGACAACCTCACCGGCCCGGACAGTTAGGCCAACTTCTCTTATGGCAGCGATCGCTCCATAACGGGTAGTAAGCGATTCGACTTCAAGCACCGACTACCCAGCGCACTCAGTCGATAGTGGCCGCAAGAGTTGGAGCACCGCCAACAACTTGATGGACAAACACAGGCTTGTCGGGAACGCCTCCCAAGCCCAAGTAGGTCAGATCTCCGGTCGCCCCGTGGACATCCTTGGCGTTCTTGATCGCCGCACCAAGAACTTTCGGATCCGTTGATTTGGTCCGAGCGAACGCGTCGATCACAACTGCGATCGCGTCTACAGCCAAACCGCCAAATGAAGCGTTCTCAAGCGGTGCGCCGTATGTCGCCTCATAGCTGTCGGCAAGAGCCTTAATACGACTGCCCTCGGACGGGAACGAATGGGTCGTGTGGTAGAAGCCTTCGACCCCGTCGGTGAAGTAACCGCCCGTGGCCTCAAACGCGTCCGTCACCAAGTAGTTGGTCGTTACACCCGCTGCATCCATTTGGCCCCGCAGGACAGCGGACTGGAACGACAACATGGCCGAATAAACCACGTCCGGTGCCTGTCCTCCACTAGCGAGTTCGTTGACCTGCGTCGAGAAGTCCATGTCGTCGATAGGCGCAAAGCCGTAGTCGGCGATAATTGAACCGCCCCCGGCAGTGAAGACCTCGGTAAACACTTCGGGGTTGTAACCAAAATAGGGGCCAGGGGCAGAGAACGTGACCGCTGTGGACCAACCCTGATCCAGCGCGAACTCGGCCGCCGCGGTGGCCTGCATTGTGTCGTCGAACGCGACCAGATAGGAGTTAATCGACGCGTCGGCCAACGTCGGCTCAGTTGAGGCCACGAAAAGAACCGGAATCTCACCGGCGGTCACCTGGAGAAGCGGTTCTCCAAAGTCCGGGAATGGCGGACCTAGCAACGCCGAAGCACCCCAATCGATAAGGGACTGGCTCGCACGTTGAGTCACCTCGGGGTCACCTGCGATGTTCTCCATCATCCATTCGAGTGTTGTCCCGGAAACCTCGCTGCAGTTGTCGAGGTCTGTCGCCAATACGGCATCAATATCGATCCCAACTTCTGCGTCGATACCACCAGCGCAGTTGACTAGAGCAACAAAGTGCTCTCCGGCCTGACTCGCAGGCATATCTGCAAAGCCACCCAGATCGGAAAGGTCCGCTGCGTAGCCCACCTTCAGTGTCGAAGACGAGTCCTCATCGCTGCCGCATCCTGCGGCAAGCAAAGACAACGCGAGCAGGATGCTGATAATTGCTGACTTCTTCACTCCGATTGCCCCCTCAGAAGACACCAGTTCACAATTCATAAAAAGGTAGACCTCGAACTATTTGGGGTCCAACTCGCGGATCGCGAGGACCTAACCCCGGTGAGGAGGACGAATGCCGCGAAATTCCCAGTCCCCACCGAGCGCTGTCGAGAGAACTTCTTCAGACTGGGAGGGTTGAGCTCCTACATCGTCGCGAATTTCATCTGGTCCTGCCACGACCGTGTTCTCAAGTACACCCAGACCTTCGACCTCTACTGAGACCACATCGCCCGGGCTGACAGGCCGGGAATTGGCTGGGGTCCCCGAGAAGATCATGTCGCCGGGATACAGACTGATCGTCCTGGCTAGATCCGCTACGAGGTAGTGCATATCCCAGGTCATCTCTTCGGTATTGCCGTCCTGCACGACCTTGCCATTGACCAGTGTCCGGATGCCCTTGCCACGGAAGTCCCACCCTTCCACCAGACCGGGGCCCACCGGGCACAGGGTGTCCGACCCCTTGACCCGCAGCATTGAACCGGCGTCGGTGTCTCGAAAATCATGCAGGCCGTAGTCATTCCCGATCGTGTATCCAGCGATGTACTCACCTGCGTCGCTCGGACTCACATTGCGACAAGGCCGGCCAATCACGATGACGATCTCGCCCTCATAGTTCAGCCAATGACAGCGCTCAGGACGCACCACGTCTCCTCGATGTCCGTTCAGCGAAGACGTGGGCTTGTGAAAGTAGGTAGGCGCTGCCGGCAGCGAAACCTGGAACTCTTCGACCCGACTGACGTGGTTGAGGTGGACGCACAGAATCTTGGATGGCTCACTGGGAGGGAGGTGGAACGCCTCGGACTCTGGGATGCGCCAGCCGTCGTCGGCCACTAGATGGTCGCCATCCACCGATACGGAGGTCACCGACCCATCTAGGAGAATCCGCCGCGTCTCGCGAGTAGCGCTTCGGTTCCTTGTCATCTCCCACTTCCCATTAACCGGCCCGGGTTCATGATGAGCCAAAGCAATCTTTGCATGGAAATCATTAGGGACCAAAAGATATGCTGTCCCGCATGCCGAACCTAAAGGGCTTCACCTTCCCCCGCAGTGCTACGGGAGCCTCGGCTCTCGTCCCGTCACCACCCTGGCACTACTCGGGCGACATGCTCACCGTGGAGTACCGGGCCGACCCAGTGGCGGTGGCCGAATTGCTCCCGGAACCGCTGGCCCCGGCAAACGAGGACCCGGGAGCTGTAGCCGTTATCTGGGCCGACTGGCAGTCGTGCTCCAACGACTTCAACGAAGTGGTCGACCCTGACCGCCTTCAATACAAGGAGTGCTTAGTCGTCGTCCGCTGCACGTATGAGGGCGAGACCTACAGCCGCTGCGTCTACATCTGGGTCGACAAGGACTACGCCATGCTCCGCGGCCATGTACAGGGGTACCCCAAGAAGCTCGGCGACATCTGGATGACCCGACCAGTCACCGTCGGGAAGGCCGGCC